>Ga0233420_10000508_pt1 | contig 16567 bp, 22 predicted proteins | sample Watercolumn_Mata_4_FD_183009 | JGI IMG/M metagenome (GOLD analysis project Ga0233420, IMG submission 183009) | Freshwater microbial communities from Lake Matano, South Sulawesi, Indonesia - Watercolumn_Matano_2014_102_MG | ecosystem: Environmental > Aquatic > Freshwater > Lake | place...
ATTTTCACAAGTCTAAGGGGAAGGGTGAGGTAGGCTCCTCTGGATTTTATTCGAGTTGTGATTGCTGGGATGATACAGGATGCAACATTGTCTGCGATAAGAAAGACAGCGAAAAATCTTGCGGAGTTGGGTCCGGGGCTAATGCAGGATGGGACAATAGAATTGAATATAAACTTGAAGATGGAACAAGCTTAGGTTTTGCTTCATGCGCGAGGATTAATGATGAAACAGGTACTGGATTCAGCCAGGCGCCAGCTACTTCAATAGTTGTTCCATGCGATACAGACCCTACTGTCTTTTGCCCATTGGGGAAGATGATTGCTTCTGCGGATGCTTGCCCGTGCAAGAAAGGAGAAATAGCAGAAGATAAAAAAATTAGGTTAATTGACTCAACACAATACAAGACAGATATAACTGCTGGAACAGATGTGCTAATCCGCAATGTTCTTGGGATGAAGGAAGATCTTAATTATGATAAATTTGATAAATGTGAGGTCCCAGAAGAATTTAGAAAAGTTTGTGATCCTAAAAAATGTAAGATTATTAGAGAAGGACAAGATGTCTTTACAATTAGCCACCAACCAACCCCTCTTGTGGAAGACGCGTCATGCACTGGCTCTATAACAGGCACATTAAGTGTTACAAGCGGCGCCGTGAGTATTCTAAATGGTGAAGAAGGAGTTTTTAAAGAACTTATAAAGAATACCTTAAAATCAGTGCAGTTAGAAGTTGATGATAATGCTAAATTGGCTTGTGCTGCAGGATGTGCAAAAAAGATTTATGCTAAGATTGAAGGTGTTAGTCGTCCGAAATATGGAGTATCTTTTTGGGGCCCAACTGCAAAGGTTGATGCTACGTGTAAATATACAATTAGTTGTGTGAAGGATGCGGCAAAATGGCAAGCTGAAATATATTGGTCTATAAAGAAGGTTTGTGGTGGCGCGGCGATTGCTTAATACATGCTGTATTTGCGGGCAATGCTTTCAATTGTTTCAGTGAGCCTGTTAATTCTTTCTTGATTTGGAACTTCTTCTCTAAGAGTTACATTTCCAGATTTTAACTCTTCTCTTTTTATGTTTTTAAAGGATTTTCCTCTCCATTGCCCATTAGGCTGCCTTGTATATTCAATTCCGTCGTGAAAATATTCCTCTCCCCTTTGCGATGTGTGGTGGGCCGTGATCTTTGTTTCTGTCGAACCTACTCCGAGCTGATTTTCTCCTTCTTGTTTTATTATTAGTGTTTCGTTTGGATAGAGTACTAAATGAGTTCCTTTGCCTTTGTATTTAGAATCGAATAGTGTCGGAACATGCAATGAATAATCATGATAGTCTCTTTGGAAGGGCTGGGTTGCGCTGCCCCATGTTGTGGTTGATTGGGCAAATGATGCAGGGTTCCTTGAGGCAACTTCATCTGCGAGTTCTTGGGCTCTAGACAAAAGATCTCTTTCTGCCATGCATGCGGGCAAAACTAAAACTGCTGAAAGCCCTGCAATTTTCGCTAGTGATTTTATCATGTTCTATCAAAAATGGAGGGGTTTTTAAATCTTTCTTTTAGGACTACTATGCAGTAAATACTGCATTAAGCATCAGGTTTATTAAGCATCTTTTCCTTGGTCGCCTTGGAGAGCAATGGACATAAATATAAAGTGGTGCGAGGTTGTGATTGGCGCTCTTGTAATCTTGTTTGCGCTTTGGCAGTTGGCTTTTTCTAAGTGGGTTTTGGTTCTGCTTGGGATCATTGTGCTTGTGCATTCAATTACTTGCAAGATGTGCTGCTGGCATTGCCAGATTCCTGCTGAAAAGAAAGTTGCAGGAAGAAAGAAAACAAAATAGCTCATATATATTTTTAAATAGTTTTATTTATAGTTTTTTATGGGCAAGATGTCTGCTGGAAGTTATGATTTGAACAAGTGGCTTTATGGAGGGTATGATTCTGATATTGTGAGTGTGATTTACGGGCCTTCTGGAAGCGGGAAGACTAATTTCTGCCTGCTTGCTGCAGCATCGCAGGCAAAAAAAGGAAATAAGGTGATATTTGTTGATAGCGAGGGCGGATTCAGCGTTGAAAGAGTCAGGCAAATTGTTCCGGATGCGTTTGAAGAGGTTTTGAGGAACATCCTTTTGCTTAAGCCCACTAACTTTCAGGAGCAGAAAGAGGCTTTTAAGAAATTGCAGGAATATTTGAAAGATGAAATCTCTCTTATAATTGTTGATGGAATGACTATACTTTACAGGCTTGATTTTGCTGATGCGCGCAAATCTGAGGAAGAACTGAAGAAGGTTAATTCTGAACTGGCAAGGCTTATGCAAATTCTTTCTGAAATTGCAAGAAAGAGAGAAATTCCTGTTATTGTCACGAATCATGTTTATAGCTGGGAAAACAGCATGAGGATGGTTGGAGGGGATATTCTGAAATATTGGAGCAAGTGCCATATTGAATTGAGCAATGAAAACGGAAGAAGAGTTGCTTACCTTCGTAAGCATAGAAGCCTGCCTGAAAAAGAGCTTGCTTTTTCAATTGTTAACGAAGGAATAAGGAAAAGAGGATGGATTTAAGAAGTATTAAATAGACTTTTTTGTTTTAATTGGCATGAGATACAATGAATTTGCTGAGGTGTATGAGAAGCTTGCAGGAACTACAAAAAGGCTTGAGAAAGTTGAGATTCTTGCCCATTTTTTAAAGAAGCTTAGAAAAGAGGGAAAAAGCTCTTGGATATATTTGCTTAGGGGGAGAGTTGTGCCTGATTTTGATTCGCGAGAGCTTGGAATTTCAGGGCAGCTTATAATAAAAGCGATTTCAAAAGCATATGGAATCGGCGAGAACGATGTTGTTAATAAGTATAAGAAGCTAGGGGATTTTGGAGAGATTGCTTCTGCTTTTGCAGAAAAAAGAAAGCAGAGTGTTTTGTTTAAGTCTCATTTAGAGGTTCAAAAAGTATTTGATGGTTTGCAGAGTGTTATGATGGCTGAAGGGAAAGGGGCTGTTGATAAGAAATTGAGTTTTATCGCAGAATTATTGAATTCTGCTTCTGCAATTGAGGCAAAATATATTGTCAGAACTGCGCTTTCGGATTTGCGCATTGGAATGGCAGAAGGAATATTGCGTGATGCGCTGGCTTTTGCTTTCTTTCCAGATAAAGAAGAGATGAAAGATTTGATTGGAAAAGCATATGACTTAGCTAAAGATTATGCTGTTGTTTTTGAAGAATGCTCTAAAGGGGAGAAGGCATTAAGGGATGTGGATATAGTTGTTGGAAGGCCGAGCGAAGTTATGCTTGCAATTAAAGTCAAGGACATTAAAGAAGGGTTTGAAGCTGTTGGCAAGCCTGCTGCGATTGAACAAAAGTATGATGGATTTAGGATGCTGATACATAAGAAAGGCAAGGAAATTCTATTATTTACAAGAAGATTGGAGAATGTAACTAAGCAATTTCCTGATGTTGTTTCTGCTGTTGAAAAGCATATAAAGGGGGAGAGCTTTATTTTTGATTCAGAAGTTGTTGGATATAATCCTAAAACTAAAAAGTATTTGCCATTTGAAGCAATAAGCCAGAGAATAAAAAGAAAATATGATATTGAGAAGCTTGTTTCAGAACTTCCTGTGGAAACAAATGTATTTGATGTGCTTTATTATGAGGGAAAAAATGTGATGAATGAGCCTTTTGAAAAAAGGAGGAAGATTGTAGAGCGCGCTGTTAAAATTGGGAAACTTGCCATTCGTCCAGCCATCCAGCTGATTACAGATGATGAGAAAAAAGCGCAGGAATTTTATGAGGAAGCTTTGGATGCTGGAGAAGAAGGAATAATGCTAAAGAATTTGAAAGCAGAATACCAGCAAGGGCGCAGAGTTGGATACATGGCAAAGCTTAAGCCTGTTCTGCAGGATTTTGATTTGGTGATTGTTGGAGCAGAATACGGCTCTGGAAAAAGAGCAGGATGGCTTACAAGCTACATTGTTGCTTGCAGGCAAGGGGATGAATTTCTTGAAGTTGGAAAGGTTTCTTCTGGATTGAAGGAAAAGGAAGAAGAGGGCACAAGCTATGATGAAATGACTAATCTTCTTAAGCCATTGATAACAAAAACGGAAGGAAATGTTGTTTCTGTTAGGCCAAAAATTGTCGTTGCAGTGACTTACCAAAATATACAGAAATCTCCTTCATATAATTCAGGATATGCAATGAGATTTCCCAGAATTACCAGATATAGGCCCGATAAAAGCGTGAAGGATATTGCAACCTTGCATGAGATTGAAAAAGAAGCTGGAAGCCCCTCGAAAGCTTTATAAAGGAGGGGCTTTATAAACCCCTAATGGCATCTGACTTGAAAGTTCAAAATATTGTTGCTACTACATCTTTGGGAAAACCAGTGTCTTTGACTAAATTAGCGAGAACGCAAAGCAATACAGAATATAATCCAGAGCAATTTCCGGGCTTAGTACTGAGAATAAAAAAGCCAAAGTCAGCTGTTCTCGTGTTTTCTTCTGGGAATCTTGTGTGCACTGGAACAAAGAGTGTTGCGCAGGTTAAAGAGGTGATTGATGCTGTGATAAGGCAAATTGCAAAGATTGGGGTTAGGATAACTGATAAGCCTAAGATAACTGTGCAGAACATTGTTGCTTCAGGGAGCATTGACATGAGCCTGAATTTGAACCTGCTTGCGTTGCAATTAGAAAATACAGAGTATGAGCCAGAGCAATTTCCAGGGCTTGTTTACAAATTAGTTGAGCCTACTGCGACTTTCTTGCTGTTTTCAAATGGAAAATTGGTATGCACAGGAACAAAGAATAAGGACCAGCTTGAAGATTCTATGAAACAGCTTAATAGAAATATTAAGGAAGCTGCCAAAGAAAACGAATGATTATTATTAATTAGTGCGTTAAGAAACAATGGCGCTTTGCTTCTTAATAAAAATAATTCAATTTTAAAGAAGTTATTATTCCTGATTAGCCTTTCAAATCTGAGATGCCAAGAAGGATAAATAGCACGCCAATCATTACCACAAACCAGAAGACTCCGCCTTTTAGGAATTCCCATGCAGCAACCCAGAAATTCCAGACGCCCCAGTTCTGTGAATAAAAGGCAACTACTATCGGCACGATTACTAAAACCAAGCCAGCCAGAAGCTCCATCCATTTATTCATGTTTAGAAGTGCTAAATGCAGTTTATAAACATTTCTTTGATTGAATTATTGTTTTGAAATTACCTATAATAAGGTTTAAAAACGAGGTTTTATTGTGCATTGAACAAGATGAAACCGAATGGAATTTATTTCGGCAACAGGGCATTTCACCATCTAGTTGAACCACTTTTAATTAATGATTTAAGAGGGGCGGGAGTGACAATTGTAAATGGAAGCCCTGAAAACCGCGTTTTTTTCATGCAGCTGCAGGGAAGGTATATAGGGCATGTTGATGTTAATTCTGGAACTCATGCAATAGATTATGATCCAGAGAATGAGGAAATTTTAACAGCTATGAGGCAAATTGACAGGGTTTTTAGGGATTATTTTCTTGAGCCTGATATGGACCATTGTCCTATGTTCAATCCAAATTGAAGTTATAGGCTGGTTTATAAATAAGTTTTTCTTTAATTTGAGATGGGAAAGCAATCAATAATGGTAGACCTTGATGACCCTAAGACAGAGCAGATTGCAGAAGTGTTATCAAATAAGAGCTGCAAGGCCATAGTCTCGGCTCTTAGTGAAAGGGAGATGAATGCTACAGAGCTTGCCTCTGAACTTGAACTGCCCCTAAATACAATCGGATATAACCTGCAGAAACTTGTTGATGCAGGGCTTGTTGAGAAGAGCAGGAATTTTTTCTGGAGCATTAAGGGAAAGAAGATTGTGAGTTATAGGGTTGCAAACAAGAAGATTGTTATTTTTCCGAGAACAGGAATAAAGGGAGTAATTCCAGCAATATTAATCGCAGGAATTATAGCGGTGCTGATAAAGATTCTTGGCGCAGGAAGTTTTGCAGGCAGGAATATTAAGAGCGAATTTGCAGATTCTGGCGGAATGCTTCAATCTGCTAGCAGTATTGAGAGCAGTGGAATTAAGGTTTACAGCTATTTTGGAAGCACGCCTAATGCCTGGATTTGGTTTTTAGCCGGAGCACTGATTGCGATTGCAATATTCCTTTTATGGAATTGGAGGAAAAAATGAAAGGAGGCTATGGAAAATGATAGGAAAAATTGTTTTAGGGCTTATAGCTATAATTGCCCTGGTAATATTCTCTGTGTTTGGATACTTGGCTTATTCTAATGCCCCGACAGTAACTGCTGAGGGCACAAATACAATAACTGCCCAGCCTGACGAGGTAAATGTCAATATTTACATAAGCCAGAAGAATGCGACAGCTGAAGATGCGAGGAACAGGCTTGCTGAAATAAGCGACGAGTTATTGACTTCGCTGATTAAGCTTGGATTGGAAAGAAAGGACATTCAGACAGAGCAAGTAAGCGTTAATCCAGATTATAATTGGTATAATGGGAGAAACGAAATAAGGGGCTATGTTGCGAGCCAGTCTATAACTGTAAAACTCAAGGATTTTAACAAGATAAGCAAGGTTATTGATTCTGCTGTTGATTCAGGAGCCTATGTTTCATGGATAAATTACGAGATTTCTGATGAGAAGCAGAGCCAGTATAAGAGCCAAACTCTTGAAGCTGCAACTCGGGATGCAAAAAGAAAAGCAGAGGCAACTGCTTCGGGGCTTGGAAAGAAACTTGGAAGCTTAGTTTCAATTCAAACTCCTGAATATGGGTATAATCCATATCCTTTGTATAGATATTCTGGGGCTGCAGATATGGCTGTTGCAAGCGTTGCGAATGCAGAAGCCAAGCAGGCAGCTTTGAATATTCAGCCAAAGGATTTAGAGATAAGCTCAAGAGTTTTGGTAAAATACAGAGTGGGCTTTTGGTAAGGCTTTAAATAGCTGTTTTTATATTTTTTTTAATGATTTACCTTAAGAAAGAAGAATTGAAAGAAATGCTTGAGAGAAGCCAGAATCCCCTCATATTATATGACAATGATGCAGATGGGCTTTGCGCATTCTTATTGCTGAGAAGGGCTTTGCAAGGGGGAAAGGGAATTGCAATAAGAAGCTATCCTTCTCTTGATAAAAGCTATGCTAACAGGGCAAAAGAATTTAATTCTGATTCTGTTATTGTGCTTGATAAGCCTGTACTGTCTGATGATTTTATTTTAGCTGTAAAAGAACTTGGATTGCCTTTAATATGGGTTGATCACCACGATATGCCTTCTCCTGAAATTGATTATGAAAATTTCATTTGTTACAATCCTCTTCATTCCAAAAAGAAGAACGAGCCAACAAGCGCGATTATTTATGATGTCTTTGGAAATAAATCTGACGTCTGGATTGCTGTTGCAGGATGCATTGCAGACCATTATCTGCCTAATTTTATTTCTGAATTTAAGAAAAAGAATAAAGAAATGTGGAATGCAAATGTCAAGGTGCCTTTTGACGCATATTATAAAAGCGAGATTGGAAAGATTGCACAGGCGTTTAATTTTGGGCTGAAGGATTCTGCTGGCAATATTGTTAAAATGCAGAATTTTTTGATAAAATGCAAAAATCCTGGCGAGGTGTTTGCAGAAGTTAAGGAAAATGAGGGTTTCAGGCATAATTATAATATTATAAGAAAGAAATATGACTTAATATTAGAAAAAGCATTGGAAAATATTGATAAAAAATATATTTGGTTTGAATATTCAGGGGATTTGAGCATAAGCTCTGACATTTCAAATGAACTAAGCTACAGAAATCCTGGAAAGTATATTTTTGTGGTATTTCGTAAGGGAAATTTATGTAATCTTTCCATAAGGGGAAAGAATGTCAGAAAAATATTGAAGAAAATTATTAGAAAATTTGAGTTTGCAAATGGAGGGGGGCATGATGATGCTGTTGGGGCAAGAATCAGGAAAGAGGATTTGGAAAGGTTTAAAATGCTGTTTCTTGAGGAGATTGCGTAAGATAAACTTAAATATATGCTGGAGTTATCTATTTTATGAGAGAGGAAATTAAGAATAATTGGGATCAGTCAAGGGCGGATTTAAAGACAGCCGAAAATAGTTTTGACTCCGGGGATTATTATGCCTCTGTTTTTTGGTGCCAGCAGTCTTTAGAAAAGGCTCTCAAGGCGTACATTCTTTTTTTTAAAAAGGAATCTCCCTTTATTCATTCTTTAGTTAAATTAGGGAGAATTGCAGACATTCCTAAGAAGTTTGAGGCAAGCTTGAAGAATATTTCTCCAAAATATTATGCAACAAGATATGCTGACGTCAGCGGCGATGTTCCTTATAAGCTATACAATAAGGAAGACAACCTAAAAATACTGGAAGAAACAAAGGAGGTTTTAACATGGATAAATATACAAATGAAAGAGTGATGAAATTGTTAAAAGAATATCTAAAAAAAGTAAATAAAAAATTTAAAATTGAAAAGGCGATATTATTCGGGAGCAGAGCAACTGGCGATTGGCTGCTGAACAGCGATGTTGATTTGATATTGATATCAAAGGATTTTAGGGGGATTTCTTTTTTAGATAGAATGTCTGAGGTAATTGAATATTGGGACGAATATATTGATTTAGAGGTGATTTGCTATACGCCTGAAGAGTTTGAAAAATTGTCAAAAATGATTACTATTGCTAAAGAAGCAAGAGAGAAGGGGATTATTATCTCGAGATAATCTATCTGGGGGTGCTAGAGCCCGATTTTAAAAGATTTAAAAAGGCTTCTGTAGAGTATTTATCATGAAGGAACTTGAAATTGAAATATATGGAAGAGTGCAGGGAATTGGGTTCAGGGCCCAGGTCTTGAAATACGCTGATGAAAATGGCTTCAAAGGATATGTAAAAAACAGGGATGATGGAAGCGTTTTTGTAGTTGCGCAGGGAGAAGAGCCAAAATTGAATAATTTTATTTCATGGATAAGGAATAATCCGGGATTTAGCAGCGTGAATGGGCTTAGCTACAGAATTAGGGGCATAAAGAAAAGTTTTGGCTCATTTGAAATAAGAAAAGAGAATAATTATATAATTGACAAGGCAAAAAGCCTTGTAAATCTTGGGAAAAGCCTTGCTGGAAAGAATGTTGGAAAAGTGCCAAGGCATGTTGCGATAATTCCTGATGGAAATAGAAGATGGGCAAAGGAAAGAGGGCTGAATCCTGCATCAGGGCATTATAAGTCTGCAAGTTACGACAATATTGTCAGTTTGTTTGACGAAGCAAGAAATTCTGGAGTTGAATATGTTTCAATATGGGGCTTTTCAACTGAAAATTGGGGAAGGGATGATGTTGAAATAAAAGCGCTATTTAGTTTGCTTAATGATTTAACTGAAAAATTCATTTCAGAAGCTGACGAAAGAAAAATTTGCTACAAGCATATTGGAAGAAAGGACAGGATACCTTCAGAATTGATTTCAAAATTGAAAAAGCTTGAGGAGTTGACTGCAAAATACAGCGAATTTAATGTTTTGCTTTGTTTGGATTATGGGGGAAGAGATGAATTGTTAAGAGCTGTAAATCATGCTTTGAAAGAGGGAAAGAAAGAAATATGCGAGGAAGAATTTGCAAAATTGCTTGATACTAATGGGCTTCCTGATGTTGATTTGATTGTGAGGACATCAGGAGAACAGAGGACCTCTGGATTCATGCCTTTTCAATCAGTATATGCAGAGCTTTATTTTGCAGATGTTTTCTTTCCAGAGTTTGATGTGCACGAGCTTAGAAAAGCATTGGCCTGGTATGCAACAAGAGAGAGAAGATTTGGCGGGGACAAGAAGAAATGAGTTTAAATTTCTAAAACCTGAACATTTTTTAGATTTCTGAAATCGTTATCTAGTGTTATTAAAGTTAAATTGTTTAAAAGTGCGCTTGAATATATTAATGAATCTATGGCTGGCAGAGCTTTTTCCAATGAGATTTCAGAAGCTTTTTCAGCAGTTTTTTCGTCTATCTGAAGAACAATGCTTCTCTTTTTAATAAAATCAAGTATTTTATTTATTTTATTAGTCTCTATTTTGTCTCTTAGCAGCTTTTTTTTAATCTCAAAAATTGACAGGCAAGAAGTAAATATTTTTTCCTCAGAGTTTATTATATTAAATTCATTATTTTCAATTGCAAAGGCAACCCAGAGAGAGGAATCTAACAGCTTAGAATCTGTCACTTTTGCGCCTCTCGTCTTGAAGTTCTTTTAGGACCCTTTTTAGCTCGCCCTTTTTATAGTCTTCTTTTAATATCCCTCCAATTTTGTTTTGATGGGACCTTTGCAGGGCTATTTTTGTAATTGCTTCATTATATGAAATTGCGTTCAGTTCCTGCTTTAGCCTTTTAAGCAGGAGAAGGGTTCTTTCGTCTATTTGTATTGTTGTTACCATAGCTTATATAACTATAGCCTATATATAAATCTTTCTTTTTTGCTTATTCGGACTTTTGTTTTTTAGGCGCAGTTTTAAATAGGCTTGAAAAGCCCCTCTTCTATGGATAATGAGAAAATTGCAAGGGAAAATTTGCTTAGAAAGGGAGAGGAAATAACAGGGATTTCTGTAAAAGGCTACGATTTTAATTTAGGGGCAAATTACAAGAAGATAATTGAGAGTTTTGCTTCTACAGGGTTTCAGGCAAGCAATCTTTCGAGTGCTATTTCAATTATAAATAGGATGATAAATGAAAAGGCATTCATTTATCTTGGATATACTTCTAATCTTGTTAGTTCTGGGCTAAGGGACATTTTTAGGTATTTGGCTGAGCATAAGAAAGTTAATGTTATTGTGACGACTGTCGGAGGGATTGAGGAAGATATTATAAAATGCCTTGGAGATTTTGTGATTGGGGATTTCAGGGCTTCTGGAAAGGAATTGAGAAATAAGGGAATAAACAGAATTGGCAACATATTTGCTTCAAATAATCTTTATGTGAAATTTGAGAGTTTTTTCCAGCCAATTCTTGAAGAGCTTTATAATGAGCAGAAAAATGGAAAGACAATATGCGCAAGCGATATTGTTTGGAAGCTTGGAGAGAAAATAAATGACAAAAGAAGCATTTGCTATTGGGCTTGGAAAAACAAAATAAGGATTTACTGCCCTGCAATAACTGACGGGGCGATTGGCGACAATATCTATTTCTTTAAATTTAAGAGGAATGATTTTGTTGTTGATGTTGCAGAAGATGCAAAAAGGCTGAATGATTCTACTATGGGCTTGAGGAAATCAGGAGTAATAATTCTTGGAAGCGGAGTTGTGAAGCATTCTATTTTAAATGCAAACATGCTTCGCAATGGTGCAGATTATGCTGTTTATATAAACAATGCGCAGGAGTTTGATGGGAGCGATGCAGGAGCTTTGCCTGACGAGGCTGTTTCATGGGGGAAAATCCTGCCTAATGCTGAAAGCGTGAAAGTTTTTGGCGATGCGGCTATTTTGTTTCCTCTGATTGTTGCGGAAAGCTTTGCTTTAATTTGAGAAGATTTTTTTAATTCTTCAGAAAAAAACAAATTTTATCCAGGATTTCATTAAATTTTTCTTGTCTTAATCTGCCAACTTTATATTTTACTAACGACTTTTCTATAGAGAAAATTTTATCTAATCTCATAAAACTCTCAACTTTTAGATTTCCTTTGTGAAAATCTTCCCTTTTTATTGGAATTTCAACCGACCTTTCATAAGATTTTCCAGTTATCTGGCATACGATTATATCATCACCCTTTGGAATCTTGATAATTAAAACAGGCCTTCTTTTGGCTTGGACCAAATTTGAAAATGGGAACTCTATTACTATAACCTCTCCCTTTACAAGTCCTTCCATACCTCATCTTCCTCTTTATTCATCCAAGTTTTTGCTAAAGATTTTTCAGACAAAAGCGCGCTCTCTGGAATAGATTTCTTTAGAATTATCTCTTCATCTTTTCTTATTACAATTAATCTATCTCCTTCATTTATATCCCTGCGCATATCTAAGGGAATGACTACCTGCCCCCTTGAACTCATTTTAGTTGTATCAATTATCATAAAATAAGATTAATCTTACTTGTATATAAATCTTTTGATTTTGTATTTTAACTTAAAACATATTTTTCAAATAGGAACGAAAATATTTAATGCGCGTACAGCACTTAATAGTAAAATGATTAAGGTGGTTGGCCGGATATTATCTTGCAAGGCAGATAAGGTTTAAATATCTGCAATGTTTGATTTTGGAATGAAGCTTGAGGTGAATATTTCAAAGAAATATGTGTTTGCGATTATTGTTGCGATTTTGGTTCTTGCCGGTGTATTTGGTGTTTATGCTGCCTGGGATTCAAATAAGGCTATGTTTCATAGTGCCGATGATGTGAAAGTTAGTATTGCTGGTGATGGGGATTATTCTCTTAATGAGGCTGTTTCTCTTGGGAAGCTTGGTGGGATTCCTTATGAAATTCTTTTTTGGCAAGTTACAAGTGTTAACAAAGGGGATAGCAATTCTATTTTTCTTTATCCCGGGCTTATTATAAATTATGCTCCGGCGTTTCATTATTCTGTTTTTTCAGGCAGTGTCGGATATATTAGTAAGGGTCATTGGAATACAAGGGCTTGTATTGGTAGTGCTTGTAGTGCGGTTGATGATTCATATGCAGCATATAGTGATGGGCGAGATTGTGTATGGTTTGAGGCACCATCTGGGGGGCACAAAGCCCCTATTATGAAAGTAAAACAATGGAGAGAGCAGTATTATTGTCATAAATATTCTGTTGACTTGCCATATGATAATACAGGCTATTATGGTGTTGCTCCTTGTGATGCTAGTTTTATTTGTCCTATATAATTTTGGTTTTATAGTTTTAACAAGATTTTTATAGCTCTATCATTTTCATAGAGGACGGGGTTAAATAGAAGAATGGTTGATGTTATGAGGAAGCCCATATATGCGAGAAAATCTTGCTATTCCTGAGATTCAAGATAAGGTTTAAATATATGAAATGTTTGGCTTTAGAATGAAGCTTGAGGTGAATATTTCAAAGAGGTATGTGTTTGCGATTATTGCTCTGCTTGTTGTTTTTGGTGTTGTTTTAGGGGCTTATGCTTATAATTCCAATCCTGCTAATCCCTCGCTTTTTGGGCATAGTGCTAATGAAGTTGAAGTCAATATTGGCGGAACAAATTATGGGTTGCAGGATGCTATTACTGGCGGAAGAATTGGTGGAATAGGAGGAGATATAGTTATGAGAAAGAATGATGGTGTGTTGATTGCTATGAGAAAAGGTTATTTTCCTTTTGCGTATAATGTATCTTTTTTTATGATTTTCATAACATCAGAGTAAGCGGCGTGGCTTATAAGTCAATTAATAATGACGGATGGGCTAATCAGATATGGGTATATGATGGTAATATCCTTATGGGAAATAGTAATCTTATCGGTGATGGTGCTATCCCCGGATATGCTGATTTTAGTCTTACCGGGACGCCGACTACAGGAACAGTTTATGTTACAAGGGCTTGGTTTGTGGCTCCATTTGGAGAGCACAAGGCTCCTGTTTTGAGGGTTACAGATAATCAAGGAAAATGTTATCAGGCGGTTTTTGATTATCCTGCTTCTGATGACAAATGGCAGTTAACTGATTGCGGATTTTAGCGAACATTTGTTTGGTTTTAACAAGATTTTTATAGCTCTATCATTTTCATAGAGGATGGAATTAAAGGGGAAAATAGGGCTTGAGGTGCATACATATCTTGTTACAAGAGAAAAGCTTTTTTGCAGGTGTGCTGCTTCCCGCGAGAGGGGCTTGCAGGGGAATGTGAATATATGCGAGATATGCACAGGACAGCCAGGAGCCAAGCCAATGCTGCCCAATTTTGAAGCTGTGAAAAAAGCAGTTCAAATTGGGCTTATGCTCGGATGCAAGATAAATAATGCTGTTGCATGGCAGAGAAAGCATTATGACTGGCCCGACTTGCCAAAGGGATATCAGAATACTATTTCTGGCGCGCATGCAATGCCTGTTGGAGTTAATGGCAAATTTGAGGGAATTGAAATATGGAGCATGCATCTTGAAGAAGACCCTGCTGCTTGGGAGCCCGATAGCGGAAAAGTTGATTATAATAGAAGCGGTTTGCCATTAGTTGAAATAATAACTGCGCCCGATTTTACAACAGCTGAAGAAGTTGTTTCTTGGCTTAGAAAACTTTTGCATGGGCTTGATTATTTAAAAGCAGTTGATTCTAATGCTGGAATTAAAGTAGATGTTAATGTTAATCTGCCTGGAAGAACTGAAAGAGTTGAAATAAAAAATTTGAATTCTCTTGAAAGCATTGGAAAAGCAATTGAATATGAATTTGAAAGGCAAAATAAAGAGGGCGGGAAGACAAAAGAAACAAGAAGATATGATGAGGCAAAAGGAAGGACAATGATAATGAGAAGCAAGGAAAGTGCTGAAGATTATAGGTTTATTTCAGAGCCCGACTTGCCTGCAATTGTAATTAAGAAGGAGCTTGTTTCTGAAATTGGGGAGAATTTGCCTGAAATGCCTTCTGTGAAACTGCAGAAATTGATTAAGAAGCACAAGATTGACAAGAAAAATGCATTGATATTGGCTAAAAATCTTGATATTGTTGAGTTTTTTGAGAAAGTTGCTGAAAAGATTGACGCAGGGTTTGCTTTGCATTGGGTTACAATAGAATTAATGAGATTTTTAAATTATAACAAGAAAATGCTTCATGAAGTTGATATAAAAGTTGAGCATTTTGCCGAACTTCTTAATTTGGTCAAGCTCGGAAAGATTACAGAATTGAAAGCAAAGGAAATATTGAATAAGTTTTATCCTAAGAGCTTCATGCCTTCTGCAGAAGCTGAGGGCAGGATAACGAACGAGAAAGAGCTTGAAGAAGTTGCAGATAAAGTGATTAAGGAAAATAAGAAGGCTGTTTCTGATTATAAAAAGGGGGATGAAAAAGCCCTTAATTTCCTAATGGGGGAAATAATGAAAGCAACGCATAAGAGAGCGGATTATAAAGTTGCAAGGTCTTTATTGGAGAAGATGCTGAAATGAGCACAAATAGACTAATTGTTTTTGATTACTTTTCTGCAAATTTTGCTTCCACATTTACACACCATATTTAAGCTAGGAACGTTATCTTTTCTATAATCTGTCGTTATTTCTTCACCATTTCTAATGTATTTTATAGCAACATCGCATCTATTCAGAGGGCTTGTGTTTGGCTCGCATGAATGATTGACATATCTTTCAGGAGAGGAATAGAGCCAATATCCTCCTTCGCTTCTTTTAGCAGTAAAATGTTTTTCACTTTTTGGAAGGCTTTTGAATTCTTCTTCTGTTAGAGATTTAAGTGTGTACTTTATTACAACTTCTCCCTTCTTAAAATCTCTATTAGCAAATGCACCTCGTCCATGTATTTTTGATTTTTTTACTATTACTGCATCCATAATGCTATTTCTACGAAGGGGTTTATAATACTTTTTAATAACCAAATGGAATATTTAATAAACTGCTTTTTCCTGCTCAATTGATGAGGGGGAAAAATGATTTACTTACCAATAATCGGGGCTTTGCTTGAGGCAACTGGAATGATATTTGAGAAAAAGATTTTGAAAAAAAGAGGCATGAATTTTAAGAATTACACTGTATTTGAGTTTGCTGCGATTGTTCTGGCTCTTATTCCTATACTTTTATTTACATGGAGAGTTGATAAAGGGGCTTTGACTTTGGTTAACATTGGAATAATGGCATTTGTGATTCTTGTTTCCGTTTTAGCTAATTTGCTTGTATTTTATTCTTTGAAAAGAGAGGATGTAACTGAATTTGAGCCAGTATGGCTTATGCAGCCGTTATTTACTGTTTTGCTTGCGGTGCTTTTATTTCAATCAGAAAGAGATTATTATGCTGTTGGGCTTGCATTGATTGCAAGTGTTGCATTAATTGCACTTCATTTTAAAAAACATCATTTGTATTTTAATAAATATTTGATTGCTGCCTTGATTGGAAGCTTATTGTTTTCTGTTGAGCTTGTTGCTTCAAGGTATGTCTTAGATTATTATTCAGGATTTAGCTTTTATTTTATTAGATGTCTGTTCATATTTTTGATAACTGCAATAATATTCAGACCTAAATTGAAAGTATTGGATAAGAGCAATGTTTGGATGATAGTTTTAGTTGGGTTAATTTGGGCTGTTTACAGGGCAATAATGTATTATGGATATCTTAATCTTGGCATTGTTTTCACAACAATGCTCTTCATACTTTCTCCTGTATTCCTGCTTGTTTTTGCTGTTGTTTTTCTTAAGGAAAAATTGAGCTTGAAGCAGGTTATAATTACTGCAATTATTGTGGCTTGTGTTGCTGCCTCGCTGTTTGTTTAATTCAATAAGATTAAAAAGGAACGATTTGCTTGTTTTTGCATAGGCCTATAAGTTAATGGATAGACTTCCTGGCTTCGGACCGGGCAATCGGGGTTCGATTCCTCGTAGGCCTATTGCATATAAGTTACAGTAGCTCTTGCGCCGAGGATATTTCTTACTTTATCCAATTCGGGCATTAGCTGTTCTCTCTGTCCGT
>Ga0233420_10000509_pt1 | contig 16567 bp, 25 predicted proteins | sample Watercolumn_Mata_4_FD_183009 | JGI IMG/M metagenome (GOLD analysis project Ga0233420, IMG submission 183009) | Freshwater microbial communities from Lake Matano, South Sulawesi, Indonesia - Watercolumn_Matano_2014_102_MG | ecosystem: Environmental > Aquatic > Freshwater > Lake | place...
AATGCTCTTTTGCAGCATCGGGCTGCATTTTATTTTTTACATTTTGTTCGAGAAATAGCTTACAGAACATTGGGGATGAACCCACCACCCGTCAATAGACGGGTAGGAATTACTCATTTAAATCGTCACAGGAAAATTATAATCATGTACTACATTTCGGGCCCGGTAACTACCCTGAAGGGCGTAAAAATAGAATACCTGATGAAGAGGAACGAAAAAATAGCAAAGATACTGGAATCCAAGGGCAGGCAGGTATACCTTCCGCAGCGTGACACAAACCAGACGCAGACGCCGAGAAAAATATTCGCCGACAACATAGAGGCGATAAAAAAATCCGACGGTATAATATTGATCTTATCCGACACAAGGGGCGTCTACCTCGAGTCCGGATACGCAAAAGCCAGCGGAAAAAAAATAATTGGCATCCAGGTCGAGGAGACACGTGCACTAGGCTCGATGGTAAGAAACTTCCTCGACCACGTCGTGAGCAACGTAGATGAGCTTGTAATTCTTTTGGACGTTCTGGAAAAGAAGACAAAAAACAGGAAGAACTCCAATAATAATTAAATACAGATCAGATTTTTCTATGCAGAATCTGAAAATACTTTCATATTAATAAAACAAAAATAATAAGGGAAAGAGATCAAGGAAGAGAAAACCGTGAGGTTGTCTTGTCTATGGACTATAACATTTCTGTTAACGAGTACTTGGAAAAGGTGCAGGAAAGGAATTTCGACCGCGCGGATTTCCTGCACTACGTGATAGAGGAATCCAGGAATCTGGATGAAAAATACAGCTTTTTCGCGCACCTGGATAGTTTTCAGGACATTTCTTTCTCGCAAAATTTGTTTGGCTTGCCGATATCAGTGAAGGACAATATCTGCGTGGCTGAAATGCTAAGCCGCGCGGGGTCCAGAATCCTGGAAGGATACAGGCCGCCAATGGACGCCACGTCCGTGAAAAGGATAAAGGAATCTGGCGGAAACATAGTCGGGAAGACGAACCAGGACGAATTCGGCTTCGGAACGTTTTCAACAAATTCGGCATACGGCATCCCGAAGAATCCGCACGACACAAGCAGGAGCTGCGGCGGGTCAAGCGGCGGCGCAGCAGGTCTCGCGGCTGCAGCAACATTTCCGCACGTTGCACTAGCCGAATCAACAGGCGGCTCAATATCGTGCCCTGCATCGTTCTGCGGCGTTGTAGGCCTTACGCCAACCTATGGCCTTGTGTCTAGGTACGGGCTCATAGACTACGCCAGCAGCCTTGACAAGATCGGGGCGATAGGAAAATCCGTATCAGACGTCGCCCTGCTGCTGTCTGCAATAGCGGGCCACGACATCAAGGACTCGACTAGCATAGCAAAAAAGAAATACGATTACACGAAACACCTTGCAAAAACCGCCCGCGGCGCGCGCATAGCAGTCCCAAAGGAATATTTCAGGAACATAGACAAGAATGTAGAAAGGGCTGTATGGGACGCCATAGACAAGCTGGTCGATGCAGGCGCGAAGTACAGGGAGATCTCGCTGCCGACAACCAAGCACGCACTGCCAGCTTATTATATAATTGCAACCGCCGAGGCATCGACAAATCTTGCAAAATTCTGCGGATTGCGCTACGGCCATGCAGAAGAAATCGGCGGCAATTTTGACGAATACTTCTCGAGGGTCCGCTCGTCAGGTTTTGGCGAAGAGGCAAAACGACGTATCATGCTCGGCACTTTTGCAAGGATGTCAGGTTATCGAGACCAGTACTACCTCAAGGCCATGAAGATCCGGACCCTGATAATTCGCGATTTCAAAAAAGTTTTCAAAAGCTTCGACGCAATAGCGGCGCCTGCTATGCCTGTCATCGCGCCGAAGTTCTCTGAAATAGACAAGCTGTCGCCTGTCCAGGCGTATCAGATGGACGTGCTGACGGTCGCGCCGAACCTTGCGGGCATCCCGATGGTTTCGGTTCCAGCCGGGTCTGCACGTAGTATGCCGGTAGGCCTGCACCTGATGTCTGACCATCTGCAGGAAGGAAAACTCATAGAGATAGCGTCCGCATTCGAATCCGTTGTCGGGAGTGATAAAAAATGAAAGAAGACCAGATGATGGCAAGGTTGTTCCTGATGAAAAAAGGCAAGATGACAGAAATAGTAATCAGGACTCCGAAGAAAGGCGATATGCAAGAGGCGTGGAAATTCTACAACAGGGTCATAAAAGAGACAAATTTCCTGTCAGCTTACAGGCCTGTAAGCAAAAAGAATGAAGAAAAATGGCTCAAGACCACGTTAGACGACATGGAGAAGAAAAAATCAATCCATTTGTTTGCAGAAAGTGATGGAAAGATAGTAGGCAGCTGCAGCATATCCAAAAAGCTGACTGACAGGAGCGAACACGTCGGCACATTCGGCATATGCCTGCTTCAGGAATACACTGGCTGCGGTCTCGGCACGAAGATAACGCAGCTGGTTTTGGATGCAGCAAAAAAATACCTGAAAATAAAAATAGCCGAGCTTTCAGTTTACAGCAACAACATAATCGCCCAGAAGCTCTATAAAAAAATCGGTTTTGTGTATGCCGGAAAGATACCTAGGAGCATAAAGCAGGGAAGAAAATTTGTCGACAATATAATAATGTACAAGGTGCTGGAATGAAAAGGAAAAACATGCCAGTGATATTCATAGACCTTGGAGGCACCTACTTCACGAACCCAAGGCCGTTTGTAAGAAAATTCGCGAAGAAATTCGGGATTCCTGCCGAGAAGATGGAAGAAGCGATTTGGGGCAAAAAAACATGGACGCCTTATGCAACAGGCAAGAGCAGCGACAACACGTACTGGAAAAAAGTTGCAAAGGAACTCGGCATATCAGAGGGGCAGAAAAACGACCTCAGGAAAGCGTGCTATGCAAGCATTGTGCCGCAATACGGAATGAAGAGCCTTGTAAGAGGCCTGAAAAAGAAATACAGGGTCGTAATCCTCTCGAGCCACATAAAAGGATGGGTGAGTGACCTCAACAGAAAATACAATCTGCCAAAGGAATTCCACGGACACCATTATTCTTACGATCACGGCGTTGACAAGCCCGATGTAAAACTGTTCTTGCTCGCGGCGAGAAAGATGAAAGCCGCGCCGGAGAACTGCATAGTGGTCGACGACAACAAGGATTTCATAGCAGCCGTGAAAAAAACAGGGGCAATGACCATACTGTTCAAGGACGCGAATGACACGAAAGCAAGGCTGAGAAAAATTGGTGTAGAGATATGAAGATCGGACTGGAGTGCCATATTCAACTTTCAACAAACACGAAGCTCTTCTGCGGATGCCCGAACAGGTTTTCTGCTGATGCAAACACCCAGGTCTGCGACTACTGCATTGGGCTGCCGGGCACGAAGCCGCGGCTCAACAAAAAAGCAGTTGATTATGCGCTGAAGATAGCTATCGCCCTTAATTGCAGGGTTTCCGGCGAGTCTTTCTTCTCGAGGAAGACTTACTTCTACCCGGACATGGGGAAGAACTACCAGATAACGCAATACGAGATCCCTGTAGCACAGAATGGATTCCTGAAGATCGGCAACAAAAAAATCAGGATATAAAGAATAAACATCGAGGAAGACCCTGCCAGGATTGTACATACGAGCAAGTACGATTCCGAGTACAAGTCCGCCTCGATAACAAGCGCGGACTACACGCTCCTGGACTACAACCGCTCGGGCGTGCCGCTGTGCGAGATCGTTACAGCGCCGGAATTCTCCACGTCAAGGGAAGCGCGGCTGTTCCTGCAGGAGCTCTCAAGCATTCTCCGGTATTTAGACGTATTCGATCCTGACATAGAAGGCTCGATGCGCGTAGACGCCAATATTTCAATGGGGTCGGAGCGCGTGGAAGTGAAAAACATCTCGGGCTTCAAGGACGTCGAGAAGGCGCTGAACTACGAGATAATCCGCCAGAAAGGAATAGTGTCCAGGGGCAAGGACGTCGTCCGCGAAACCAGAGGCTGGGACGCAGACGCTTTGATTACGAGATCGCTGAGGACAAAGGAAGGGGAGGAAGACTACGGCTACATATTCGAGCCCGACCTGCCGAGGATAACAGTCACAAAAAACAAGATAGCCGAGATCCGGTCTCTGATACCGGAACTGGCCGAAGAGAAGATAGAGCGGTACGTGAAGAAGATGAAAATAGGCCTCGACCTCGCGATATCGATCGTGTCAGACCCGGACGTTGCCGCTATGTTCGAAGACGTTGCAAAGAAGTCCGATATTCAAATCGCAGCCAAGTGGTTCGCCGGCGAGATAAAGAAGACACTTAACTACCGTGCGATGAGGCTGAAGGAAACAAACATAAAGGCAGAACACATCGTAAAGCTCCTGAAGCTCGTGAAGGAAAAAGTCGTGACAGAAGCAACAGCGGAACTGATACTGAGGGAAATGATAATGCGCCCGGAGGATCCTGAACTGCTCCTTGTACAGGACAACGCAACAAGGATATACGACGAAGATGTGCTCGAGCCGACCGTAAACGAGGTCCTGAACGAGAACGCGCAGGCTATACTGGATTACAAAGCAGGCAAGAAAGAGGCTATAAACTTTCTCGTGGGCCAGGTCATGAAGAAGACCCGCGGCCGCGGCGACTCCGAGGCAATAAGAAGGATACTCATGAAGCTTCTGAAGTGATTTCTTACTGATTTATTAATCTATGAAAACAAATTCATCTTGGGCTTGTAGCTTAGTTACCAATCCCTTCTTTGCAAAGAAGGTCTTGGTGAACCTCAAGAAACTTCGGAAAATATTAGGGATGGTAGAGAAATCAGGATAGAGCGTCTGGCTTCGGATAATCTTCTTTTGAAAAGAAGATTAATCAAGAAAATGAAGAAACCAGAAGGTCGGGGGTTCGAATCCCTCCAGGCCCGCTACAACTTCTTTTATAAAGAAGTTGTATCAAGAAAGATAGCACTTGTCAAGATTGACTACCAAATAAAGTGGTTTCTATGTCAAAAGCAGTGGAATCTCTAAAGAAAGATAGAAAAATGAGAAAGCTGATAGAGAAACACGGGGCTATAAAATTAGAAAAAAGAAAGGATTATTTCAACATACTCGTTCTGTCGATAGCGAACCAGCAGCTGTCAGGAAAGGCTGCTGCGACTATATACAACCGTCTCAAGGACCTTTGTGACGGGAGGGTAACTCCATATAAGATATCAAAACTCAGCGCATCAAAAATCAGAAAAGCGGGATTTTCCTACCCGAAAGTCTCGTACATAAAGGATCTTTCAAAGAAATTCGTGAAAAATGAAGTAAATCCGCACAAGTTCCACTTCCAGACAGACGAGGAAGTGCTCAACGAGCTCGTGAAAATAAAGGGCATAGGCAGGTGGACAGCCGAAATGTTCCTGATGTTTTCTCTCGGCCGCGAGGATGTCTTTCCTGCAGACGACCTGGGAATAAAGAAGGCCGTAAAGAAGATATACGGACTAAACGACCTATCCGGCAAAAACCTGGATAAATTTTCAAAGCGCTGGAGCCCCTACAGGAGCTACGCTTCGCTCTACCTCTGGAAATCCACGGAAATAAAGCCGCCAGACAGCTGGTAAAATACGATTTGACTATAGTCTTAAATTTGGAGAAGGCGTAGATATTGTTTATGTTAGAGATAATATTCGCCATTATCGCCGGTTTGGCAGACATCTTTGGCGGCTGGCTCGGGCTAAAGACGAAGATAGGCAAGATAACGCCGCGATATATAATAGGTTTCGCCGCCGGCATAATGATATCGCTTACGTTCCTGGAAGTCATACCAGCGGTGAACATGCAGTCGCACGCATGGCTTATCGCTGTCGGATTCTTTGCATTTTACATAATAGAGAAACTGACGATGCTGCACGCCTGCAGCGAGGGCGAATGCAAGTTTCATAAAATAGGCGGCATAACCGTATTTGGCATGGCCCTCGACAACATAGTCGACGGAATAGGAATCGCGATCGGCTACGCCACAAACCCTGCCCTCGGCATCATAATAACGGTCGGCGTCGTTATTCACGAACTGCCTCAGGGGCTCGCGTCCGCGGTGATAATGAAGAACGCAAAATATTCAGTGAAGAAGACGTACGCAGTGCTGGCCGCCGCCGGCGTGCTGTATCCGATAGGCGCATTCTTGTCAAGCTACATACCAACCCAGTTCAATGCCTTAATCCTGGCTTTTGTAGCAGGCGACTTTTTGTACATAGGCGCTTCCGACCTTTTGCCTGAGGCCCACAAGAAATTCAACGCCAAGGTTGTCGTATCCGTGCTTCTCGGGCTGGCGTTTGTAATAGCCATGTCGCAGGTCTTTGGGCCAATATAGATGCTATTTATAAATCCGCACAAACTATATTTTCTGACCGCTTTCATAATTAAGAATTGCTCCCGTAGTCTAGCCCGGTCAATTGTCAACCGCTAGGATAGCGGCCTCTCAACAGCTTTTCTTGGGAAGAAAAGTTGTATCAAAAGAAACAGAAAAAATGAAAAAAGAAAATCTAGGAAAAGCTGGAAGAACGTCGCGGACCCGGGTTCAAATCCCGGCGGGAGCATTCAAGAATTTTTAGCCATATTTAACTACTTCAAAGTAACTAAAGCTTTAAAAGCTTTGCGTCGTTTATTTCTTAAGATAGTCTGGAAGGTGCGGATATGTACGACATAGACAAATACAAAAAGGACGAAAGACAGTACAAGTCGACGCAAGACAGTCTCAAGACACTTATGCCCAGAGAGGCAGACACCCAATTCTACGAGCCAAAAAAACCAAGGACAATAATTGTTACAGATCACCAGGCAATGCCCAGGATGCCGGAAGACGAGATAAAGCCGCTGAAGCTGGTGACAACAGAAGTCATAGGAAACATATTCGACCGTGTGCGGTTCCTAGATCAGCGCATATGCGAGATAAATAGGAACCTTGACCTCAGAACAGGAATACACAACAGCATAGTAAAGGAGATAGACAAGGACATAGACGACAAGAGCAACATGATCATAGCTCTTTCTGACGTCAACGAGCGCAGGAATCTGAAGCTTGATATTTCTATATTAAGGAAGGAGAAGCGCCACGAGGACGTCCAGTTCTGGAAGGACATGATGGAGCTGAACACGGAGCTGAAGCAGCTGACAGAAGACTACGAAACAGAAAAGAAGATAGCAGCCATTTTCGGCGATATCGACAATGCGGGTGTGAAAAATGGGTCTTAAAAATATCATAAATTGTATTGTGCTTGAAACGGAAAAGTCAGAACCGTATTTTGATGGTAAAAAATTGAAATACAAAACAGTATCCACAAATAGACAGCCACCATCACAGGTTGTCGCGGTCCTTACTTCTGACAATGACGAAAAAATATTTTATATATCACTTGCATCTGATACAGGACAAACAATACAGACATACAAGACAATGATGGAAAGCAATCCAAACGTGTTTGATCATCTTTTCTCCATAATGAAAGAAAACAACTACACATTCGAAGAGAAAGAAGAAAATGACGAAGGGCTTATTCATACGAAAACCGTCGAATTCAGGTATCAGAAGAGTTCATGAAATTCAGGAGAACTGGCGATTAGAATGGAGTATCTAAAAGATGCCATAAAAGACCGCGTCCTAGGAATTATACCCGGGGTTAAAATAAACCTGCCACATGAAGTGGAAGTTAACCTGACTCCGCTCACAGACGGATGCAATCATGAATATGGAAGCGATATAGATTCTGATAGCGTGTTCAGTATTGACTTCATACCCGACAATACAAGGGCGAATGCGAATAAATTCATGTGTTTTACTTCCGGAAAGAATTACGATGCTTCTCTGGAAGAGATAATTTCATGCATGAAATATAATGATTATACCATGATATCTGACAAGGTATGGTGTCCTGGTGTGCCGAAAAGCTACTGGAAGGATAACGGCTACAATTCTTCTGATGAAATCCTTCCCAGAAAAATTGTTTTCAGGAGGCTGAAATAGCATGGAATACCAGGAAAAGATGCTCAGCGACGAGATAAAGAAGCTGGTGCCTGTTCTGGGCAAGCAGAACGCAGAGAAGCTGTCGAAGATATACCTCATATCAGACGAAAAAACACGAGGCCGCATAGTGGAGATGGTAGACGTCGTGCCAAGGAGGAAAAAGAAAATGCACGAAGAAACAAAGAAATACTCAATTCTGTATTAGTATACGGATCCGTTATTTTTAGTTTTGTTTTATTTATCATATTTGCAGTAAGATTTATCAGGATATTCTCTTACTCCAAAAAGCTTTCAGAACATTTTTCCTCAGAATTCAAGCGCATATCGAAAAATGTTGAAAGGGCTGAAAAGAATTCTAGTTATGACGAAGACGAATACGCAAAGATTGCAAGAAAAAAACTGGATTCTGCAAAAAAAGAGCATGACAAGAAACATTATAGCATATGGGCAATAGCAGTGTTATTACTCGCAGCAGACAGGCTTGCCTCAAAAGTAGAAGATTATACGCCTTCTTATCATAGCTATTCATTCTCGAGCAGTGATTATACACCATCAACCAAAAGTACTAGCAGTTATAAGAGTCATAGTGATGATGACAATTTCAAAGTTAATACTGGCTACAGCAGTGGATCAGAAATTAGCGTTGGTGGAGGCAGTTTCGGCGGTTTCGGCGGCGGTAGTTTCGGAGGCGGTGGAGCTTCAGGAAGCTGGTAATTAACATAAGTTAAATTTTTCACCAGCCAGGCAGCTGAGTGGGCTGCTCCTAACCACAAACAGACCCTCTGCTGGGTCGTTGTAGCCTGGCTGGCTAATTTTTAATCAGTCAATTTGTCCAAACTAAACATGCCGGCCGAGCAGCAATCAAGCACAACCCCTCAACTTCCGCTGCGAGGCTGGCGCATATTTTTCAAAATTTAAAATCAAAGGAGAATTTATATGGTAGAGAAAAATATCCGGCTGGTTAAAGGACTTGACAGCAATCAAATCCTTACCTGGTTTGCCGTTCTTTCAAGCGTTTACCGTCCTTCAAAGGACGAGAAAGAAGCTATTGATTACATAAAAGATTTTGTATCTTCGAAGGGTTTGGTGTGGTCAATGGATAATTCTGCAGCCAAAATAAAAGACCACAAAAACACAGATACGGGAAATTTGCTTGTTGTTATACCAGCTACAAAACTCAATGCACAGTCGGTCTGCTTACAGTGTCATGTCGACATGGTCTGCGAACCACAGGGCCACGATTTCGTCGAAGATCCTATAGAATTCGTAGTTGACGGCGACTGGCTCAAGGCCAAGGAAACGTCTCTAGGAGCGGATAACGGTATCGGCGTCGCAGCTGCCATGCAGATAATGGATACGTGGCAAGATTTTGACCATGGCCCGATAGAAATTCTGTTCACAATAAGCGAAGAAACAGGCCTGGATGGTGCTTTTAACATTGACCTGAAAATTGAAAGTAAATTGTTTCTTAATCTTGATTCTGAAAATGTAGACGAAATATGCGTCTCGTGCGCAGGCGGCGCGCGTACAGTTGGAAAATACGAATTTCAACCAGTAAACAGCCCGGCAAACAGAACATCGTTCACGATAGGCGTCCGTGGATTAAGAGGCGGTCATTCTGCCATCAATATTGTCGACTCCAACAATGCAATAAAAATTCTTGTTAGCGTGCTGAAAAATCTGTATGAAAGTTTTGAAATTTCTATTTCATCGATAAACGGCGGGACAAAGATGAACGCGATCCCGCGCGAAGCAGAGGCAGTCATATTTGTGCCGAACAGGTGTCTCGATAATTTTGACGAAGTTATGCAAAGTCTGGCTGCTGATTTGAAGCCTGGCAATGAAGAAAACTTTGAACTCTGGATGAAACCGGGCGATGAGTCATCATCAGTGATAAGCGTCAGCGATACGTTGAAAATCATGGATTGTCTTGATAACATGACAAACGGTCTTATAAAGATGAGTGATATCCCTGATCTCCCTCAGACTTCTACAAACATAGGCGTTATAAAAACCGAAGGAAATACTTGCATTGTAGAAACCATGCAGCGTTCTTCTGTTGAAAAAGATCTTGACAATATTATTTGTGACGTTACAAATACTTTTTTAGATAATGAATTTGTGTCAAAGACAGAAAATCGCTATTCTGGTTGGGCATTCGAAGACACGAATTTGTTGAAAACCGCAAAAAGCGTTTACACTACTCTTTTTAACGAAGATGCAGAAATAAAAGGCACTCACGGCGGTTTAGAGTGCGGAATAATTAAAGGCCTTTATCCAGACATGCAGATAATATCTATCGGGCCTACCATAGATAATCCGCATTCACCCAGCGAAAGGGTTAGCATCTCATCCGTTGATAAATTCTGGACGTTTTTGATAAATTTGTTGAAAGCTGTGTAGCAATATCAATATAATAATTAATTCATTATTCAGCCGGGCCGAGCACTAGCCTAAGGAGGGCGAGGTCTCCTGGTGGCTGCAGCGGAGCCTGGCTGGTCTATTTCTTGAAGGAGTAATTATGAAGAAAAGTAATTTTACATCCAACATGGTCATAAACATAATTGTGCTTGTGCTGATGGGATTTTCGAACTTGTTTCATGGCGAGAAGTTTATAGGTGTGGCTTGCCTTGTGTTTTTATTGGTTTTGATATTTGCATTATTGATCAAGAAATGGTTTTTCACAAAGAAAACAAAATTGGGTGCGAGGCAGTTATGAGAGATTACACACCACTGATTTATCTCGGAATGATATATATGGGATATTTTCTTTTTGCAGTTTTTATGTTCAGAAAGAAAAAATGAAACAAAAAAACAAGATGATTTTCTGCAAACAGCGTCTTGTTTTTTGTACCTGTCAACTTATAGGGATATTATTTGGATGCCCTATTTGAATGTCCTGCTCCATTTTATTATCGTCCACCTAGATACACAGACGCCGCTCTTTCTAAGCTTTTCTCTGACTTCCGCTGACGACAGCCCTTTCCTATAGAGAGAAATCGCCAGCATTATGTCATCTTTCCTGAATCTTCTCCTAAGAAAATCGCCTGTTGTGAACTTCCTTCTGCAGTTCTTGCACAGGTACAGCTGCTTCCTGCCGCTGGAATTGTGTCTGAAGCCTCTTTTCACTGCTTTTCCTTTGCAGAACCTGCACCTTATTTTTTCCATGTGTCAACTTATAGGGATAAAAGAATAAAAAGAACTGGATGCGAGGGGTCGGATTCCTTGAAGATCAAAGATCTTCGGGGTCTCGGTGAGCTCCGTTCAGCCGGAGATGAACCGAGGTTCAAATCCGTACAAACATCTTACAAATGCGAGGGGTCGGATTTGAACCGACGAACGGACTAACCGACAAGGTTTCCTATAGCACTGATCTATTCTGAGCTTCGCATCCTAAGCATCGCATCTGTCGATCTTGCGCCTTTGACCAGGCTTGGCTACCCTCGCTCTCTTTGTAACAGATTTTCGCTGCAGCATATATAAAGACAATTCATTACAAAAATGCGATGACAATAATGGATTGTCTTATACATGGAGAATATCACTATTTTGAAACAATAGTCTAATGATATTCTCCACGTATAAAGTCTTCTCTAGGCTACAGAAATGCTTTTAGACAATACGATAAGAATGTTAAGCATGTCAGATCTATACATGTGCGCCAAGTGCGGCTTTACGTATCTGGTGGAAGACGGCGAGCAGGCATTGTGCTCAAAATGCAGCTCCAGTCTGGTGGCAGTCTGCGAATGGTGCGGCAAGCCCGAGAAGGAATGCAGCTGCGGCAAGGACGAGATAAATGTAAAGGAACTTGAAGAATGATATGCTCTGGTAACGCATCTATCCGCAGAAGAAAACAAATCCCTGTTTCTTGCTATAATTTTATTCTCTTAGAAGCTCGTGGCACTTCCTGCACCTTACTTCATAGGACTCCGAAGCGCCCACGAGTATGGTCGGGTCGCTGTATTTGGCAGGGCGCCCGTTGACTATCCTCTGCGTAACAGTGCCCGAGTGGTTCTTGCACTTCATGCATATGGCCTTCAGTTTGTCAACGTAGTCTGCTATTGCGAGGATCTGTGGCATGGGCCCGAATGGCTCGTCCCTGAACGTCAGGTCAAGGCCAGCCGCGATCACCCTCCTGCCCTGGGAACGCCATTTCTGCACAAGGCTTACGATATAATTATCCAGGAAGTTCGCCTCGTCGAATGCGATGACCTCGATGAACGGCTCTGTCTCGTCCACAAATTTCTCAAGCCCCATCAGAGATTCCCTGCTCACGCCTATGGTCTTTGCCTCCAGTTTCCTGAGGTCGTGCGAGACGACGTGCTCCGAGCTGTAGCGGTTATCTATTGACGGCTTGAAAAGAATGAAATTTTTACCTGATATCTGCACGCGCCTGAGCCTCCTCATCAATTCTTCGGACTTCCCGGAGAACATGGGTCCGCACACGACTTCCACGTGGCCAGTCTCAAACTCGTTCATTTTTACCACTTTTTTCTTTATCCGGTAATTCATACGATATGTCCTGCGCAGCTGCCGCTTCTATCTGCTCTCTTGTTGAAAGCCCGCCTAGTTCATAGTGTTTGTCAGAAAACAATTTAGGGCATTTGTCCCCGCGTATAACAGTAGAAGCATGTTCATTCGATTCTGAATAAGGAAGATTTTTCGCCATACAGATCTTTCTATAGTAAAAACCCAATCTTTTAATGTCTTTTTCGGCCAATTTAATCTATGTCCCTCAGGAAGGCCGTCGTCGGCATAGTATTTCTGAAAGAAGATGTAACCAAGTTCTTGGTGTTACGCAGGAAGCTCGGCTGGCAGGGCTGGGAGTTCCCGAAGGGCGGGATGGAGCGCAAAGACATGGATGTTGAAGAAGCTGCCTTGAAAAGGGAGATAGAGGAAGAGACGGGCCTCAAGAACGTGAGGGTTCTCTCGAAGATGCCGTTCGAGATACGCTATGATTACCCGATAAAATACAGGGACAAATACAAGCACACCGGAACAGTGCAATCGGTGTTTCTAGTCCGTTCATTCAGCTCTGAAGTCAGGCTGTCGCTGGAGCACGACGAATTCGTGTGGCTGCCATACGAAGATGCGCTGAAGAAGCTGACGTTTGCTGACCAGAAAAAAGCCCTGGAAGTCGCATGGAAAGAACTGAACAACTAACTATTGTCATCTATGGTTCCTTCAGTCCGAGGTCTTTGCATATTTTTCTGGCGAGGAAATCGTTTATTTCCGTATGTCTTGGAACAGAAGAAGTTCTTTTCAGAATAGGGTTAAAGAATATTGATGCTTGTTTCCCTCTCTAATCATCGTGCATCCATTAGAAATAAGATAAACAACAAGCTTCCTTCGTTTCATTATAAATCAATCGAGATTTTTTCCCTGAAAACGTTGTATCCAAGCAGTTCTTTTTCTGCCGTTTCCTTGTTCACTTCAAGCACAAGCCTTAGTGCGTCTATAAGGTTTTCTTTGGCATCCTTGAGATTTTTTCCCTGAGTGTTCACACCGGGTATTTCCTCCACGTATGCTATATATCCTTCCTTTACCTTTCTATATACAGCTGTCAGGCCGCTTATTTTTTCTTTTTTCATATAATTCACTATATGTTCTAGTTGTTAAAACTCCTTAAATTCTTATGTATTTTTGTGTATAGCTTTTGTTTACTATTCCACGCTGTCCAGTATCCTCTTTACGCGGTCCTTTCCTATTGCTATCATGAACGGCCCGAGCTTCGGGCCATAATCCTTGGATATAAGAACTGTGTACAGGAGCTGGAAGAACTTCTTCGGCTCTACCTTGTGTAGCCTGGCTGTTTCGTATATGCTTGACTGGAGGTCTGATTCCGATACGTCTTTCTCGAGCAGCTCCTTCACGTCTTTCACTGCGTCCTTTTCGCTCTTGGAAAGATTTGACACAGCGGAAGCAGGCGCTGCTTCGTTTATCTTTATCCTGATCTCGTCGGGCGCGTACTTGTCGAGCCATTTTTCCATGAGGTTTATGCGCAGCTCTATCCTGTTTTCATCCGCCGCCGTGAGTTCTTTAGCTACGCCCATGGTCTTCAATATCTTTTCTATGTTGGAGATGGATTTGTTAGGAACGGCCTGCACGATCATCGCAGCTGTCGAATACGAGAACTGGACCGGCATTTCCTTGGGTATTTTTCCTGTCTGCGCGAGCTCGTACTGCCTCTTAAGCTGTTCTGTCCTCTTCTCTGTAAGTGACTTGGCGCCGAAATAGCACCTTTCTGCCTCGTCGTACCTGTCTGTCAGCAAAAAGAACTTGTTGGACTGCAGGCTGAATTCTATCGCCGTTGACGGCTGGTAAGAAGCGTAGAGGAACCTCATTATCTCCGGCTCGGCAAATTCGAGCCAGCCAGGCAGCGATATCACGTTGCCCACTGACCCAGATATCTTCTTTCCGTCTATTTGCACGAATTCTACGCCGACCTGGTACGGCGGTTCTGTCTTGAATATTTCCCTCATGAAAGCATGGCCTGTCTCCACTGACCCGCCGGCCGCGAAATGGTCCTTTCCTGCTGATTCGAACGTTGTGCCGAAAGAAAACCACGTTGCTGGCCAGTGAAGCCTCCACGGCAGTTTCACCCTCCCTTTTTCCGGCTTGACTTCGCCGCTGTGGCCGCAGGCCTTCGCGTATTCCCTGTCATTTGAGCATTTGTACTTCACGACGTCTCCGTCCCACTCTGTTGCAATCGTAGTTGCTGACCGACCGCAATTCTCGCAGACCGTCATTATGGGTATCCAGTCTTCCGGCTTCTGCGCTTTTGCGATCCTTACCATTATGTCCCTCGCCGCCCTTGAGTTGTCAAGGACCAGTCTTATGGCTTTGTCGTACAGGCCCTTCCTGTACGATTCGTAAGACGAGTGCCACTGCGGCCTGCTGCCGAACCTCTCTGCGACGTCCTTTATGTCGTGCGCGAAGTAGTCTGACCATGATTTGTGGCCTGGGACAGGCGACGGGACCTCGTAAAGCGGCTTGCCCAGGTGCTCGGAAAACTCTTTTTTGTCAACGTCGATGCCGCCCGGTATCTTGTCCAGGTCGTCAAAGTCGTCGACAAAGAAGTTGAACTCTGCAGGTACGCCGGAATCGCGGAGTGTGGAAAAGACGAGCATCGGAGTCATCAGCTCAGAGCGTGCGTTGCCTATGTGGAAGTATCCGGACGGCGTCCACATGCCGTGAACGACGTGTTTCTCTGTGCTTCTGGATTTCAGTTCGCCCACGATGCCGTCGATCCACGTGTAGTGCTCTATGCTGTTTTCGCCCATGAAAATCACAAATTCATACTCTGATAGAAGCCATATATTTCGATTATCCTATAAAAATGACGTCTTTTTTATCTTTGAAGTGCTTGTCGCTTGTCACGATAGTCGACTGCGTAAGATTTGCCGTCGCCTTTATAATTGCGTCAGCCATGCTCATTCCTTCTGATAGCGAAATTTCGGCAGCTTCCAATGAAATTCTTTTCGTCAGCGGCACGATGGTCGTATTGACAACGATATGAGCATATGCCACGAGCGCCGTCTGCTCGTTTCTGGTTTTTTTTATGCGTTTATACACTTCATAAAGGACTATGGTTGGTGTGAAAAAATTTTTCTTCGAGGCGTTTTCTATATGTTTTGAATATTTGCCTGCCAGCGGCCCGTCGGAGAAGTATTCTATCCAGCCATAACTGTCAATCAAAACGTTCACTTTCATCCCTCACGTCGTCGGATACCGTGCCAATTGAAAGGCCCCTGGCATCCTTTATACTGCCCACTGGTATGAGATTTATCGTCCCGTTTTTTTCGACCATGACTATCTTTTCCCCCGGCTTTATCCTCATTCGCATCCTGATGTCCTTTGGTATAACTATTTGGAATTTTTCTGATACAGTAACAGTATCCATCGTATCACCGTTTTACAATATGATTATCGATGCTTAAATAGTTTACGTTTTGCCATACTTATGGTTTTTCCCATAAATGAGTGATGCATATTTATATGATATGAGAACAACTAGCTTCACAGGCTGATCAAATGAAAGAATTTGCCGCATTTATTTTATTGCTGCTTGCCATTATTGGCTCGTATTCGTATAGTTTTATCAGCGTGGATCTGGCGACCTTTCTTGTTTTCATACTAGTCCTCGGATTGCTGATATACAGGGACCGCAAAAAGGTGGATTTTGACAAGATAGTGTTCATGCGCAGGACGAAAAGATGCAGGAATTTCATCGACTGCACAGCCAGAAAACATCCCAATTTCTGGAAATCGATGGGGTCGATAGGCATAGTTGTCGGGGTCGTAGTACTTGTCCTCGGCTCGTTATTCCTCGTAACCCAGGCGGCATCCGTGGCCACAGGAGCAAAGGAAGGCGGAGTGCGTTTGCTGCTTCCAGGCCCTGTCTCGGCGCCGACGTCTCTGCCTGGCGTGTTTGTCGTGCCGTGGTGGATCTGGGTCATCGGTGTTGCCGTCGTCATAATTCCTCACGAATTCTTCCACGGCATAATGTGCCGCGTAGACAAAGTGCGCATCAAATCAGTCGGATGGCTGCTCCTTGTGATAATCCCTGGCGCATTCGTCTAGCCGG
>Ga0233420_10000511_pt1 | contig 16517 bp, 12 predicted proteins | sample Watercolumn_Mata_4_FD_183009 | JGI IMG/M metagenome (GOLD analysis project Ga0233420, IMG submission 183009) | Freshwater microbial communities from Lake Matano, South Sulawesi, Indonesia - Watercolumn_Matano_2014_102_MG | ecosystem: Environmental > Aquatic > Freshwater > Lake | place...
AATTATTTTCCATAGCTTAAGATACCAAGAAGAACGCAAAAGAGCCACCTTTTCAGGTCGCTCTTTTGCGTTTGAGGTCTGCCCTTTTGAGACAGTCTCGGGGTCCGATCTCCGGCAGGGAAATGACATGGGGGTATCACTTCCCGGTAAAAGCCGGATACGAACTTTCAAAAGGTAATATAAAAAAACTGAACGTGTTCCACCATCATGCAAACTGCTGAAGCAGGCTGAAAAGCTCGCCGATATTGACCGGTTTTGCCAGAAAGGCGTCAAAACCGGCATCGAGAGCCTGCTGCCTGTCTTCGGGCAATGCAAAGGCCGTGTGTGCGATAACCGGAAGATGGGGCCGTATCCGCTTGATTGCTTCAAGCGCCTCGTATCCGTTCATCACCGGCATGCGGATATCCATGAGCACCACGTCAATGTCCGGATTGTCCCGGACCTCGCGTACCGCCTCGGATCCGTCAACCGTCGAAATAACCGTCATCTCCTTGCCGCCAAGCACCCGCTCCAGAAGAAGCCGGTTGATATTGTCGTCTTCGGCAACGAGCACGTTCAGGTGCCTTGCAACTCTTTTCGGGCGACCGTTCCGTCTGACGGGCTTCTCCTTACCGGGCGATGCCTGCCTGTAGGGCAGCGTGAAATAAAAAACGCACCCCTTCCCGGGAGTGGATTCCAGCCGGATAGTGCCACCGAGCAGTTCAACGAGGGATTTGGAAATGCTCAGGCCGAGACCGACGCCATCCTGCTCTCCGTCCATATCATGCTGCCCCTGCAGGAACCGTTCGAAAATCCTCTCCTTGAGATGATCGGGAATACCGATACCCGTATCCCTCACATAACATTCAAGGTGATCGTTCTTTCTGGTGCAGCCGAACTCGATTCCGCCCGAAAAGGTATATTTCAGGGCGTTCTGCAGAAGATTGCTGAAAATCTGCACAAGCCGGACCCGATCGGTCTCGATCAAGCAATCGGAAGGCCCGAGACATTCGCTGCAGTGCAGGAACAGCCCTTTCATTTTCACCTGGGGCTCGAAATACATCTGGAGATCGTGAAAGATCTCGTTGAGGGAAGCCGGCGCATACTGAAAGGCAATGTTTCCGGTTTCAATTTTCGAGATATCGATGAGATCATTCAGGATACCGAGCAGCCTTCTGCCGCTCTGATGGATCAGCTCGATATACTCTTCTTGTTTCCCGCCACTGAGCAGAGGATCTTTGAGCAGTTCGCAGAAACCGAGGATACCGTTCATGGGCGTGCGGATCTCATGGCTGATATTGGCAAGAAAAGCGGTTTTCAGACGGTCGCTCTCCTCGGCCTTTTCCTTGGCGGCAACCAGTTCGCTCCAGAGCCTTTTCTTTTCGGTGATATCCTCCTTGACGGCAACGAAATTGGTGATCATCCCCTGCTCGTTTTTTACCGGAGAGATGATGGCATGCTCCCAGTACAGTTGCCCGTTCTTTTTTCTGTTGAGCAACTCGCCCTTCCACACCTCGCCTTTCCCGACGGTTTCCCAGAGGTCCTGGTAAATCTCGGGAGACATCAGCCCGGACTGCAGAAGCTTCAGGTTTTTCCCGAGCACCTCTTCAGAAGCATAGCCCGTGAGTTCGGTAAACCTGGAATTCACGTACTCGATCTCCGCCCCGGCGTTCGTCATGAGCACGATTGCAGGACTCTGGTACAGCGCGGTAGTGATCTTCTTCAGTTCCTCGTAGGAGGAGCGCTTCCTTCCGGTAATATCACGAACCGTGGAAACCATGCTCCATGTTCCTGAAAGTTCGATTCTTGCGGTACTCACCTCGACAGGTATCCTGGTACCGTTCCGGTGCATCAGCACCGCTTCGAAAACCCTGCTTTCAGGCTTGCTGAGCAGCTTCATTTCCCTGGAGGTTCCTGTTGCAGGAAAAACCGGGGCATAGAGGTTTTCAGGCGACATCGAGAGAAGTTCCGCTCCGGAATACCCAAGCATCCGGCATGCCGCACGGTTCGCCATCACAAAATGCCCGGACTTTCCGTCCTCACCGAGGGAGTGGACAAAAACCGCATCGCGGATATGATCGAACAGCATTTTCAGCTTTTCCCCGCTTTTGCGAACCTCTTCCTCGGCATGTTTTCGTTCGGTGATGTCAACCATGACGGTCTGGGTGGCCGGACTTCCTTCAAAAAGAATGGTGGTGCCGAAAATCTCGACCCACCGGATATCCCCGTTTTTGTGGATCATCCTGAACTCCCGCCTGACCTGCCGCAACTGACCGGAGATCCTTTCCCTGAAAGACCTGAAATAGCTCTCACGGTCATCGGGATGAACGATGGCAAGCAGCTGCTCGGTTGAAAAACCGGTTATCTCCCGGGGGGCATATCCGATAATGTCCTCGAGCGGCTTGCTGGCAAAACAGACGCGTGGAGGATTGTCGCGGCCGATGATCATGCCCTGGATCGATTGCTCGACAAGGGAGCGGTACTTCTCCTCGCTCTCTCTGAGGCGTATTTCAGCCTGTTTGCCTGCAGTGATATCCAGAACCGTGAAGGTGACTCCCTTGGAAAGATCGTCGGGATCGATCGGTGATGAACTGAGCAGCACATCGATGATGCGGCCGTCCCTGCGTCTGAAACGGGTCTCGACGGTGCCGGAACCGTGCTCCTGTATCTGGCGGTATTTTTCGGCGCCCACATACTCATAGTCCTCATCGGAGAGGTACAGCATGCGGGAATTCATCCCGACAAGCTCCTCCCGGCGGTAACCGAGGATATCGCACGCACGGGGGTTCACCTCCATGATGATGCGGTTCGCCACCAGGCCGATACCGGAGGGAACCGCGCGCAGGATGCTTTGCAGGTAGGCTTCGGTCTGCCCGGCGGCATGCCATTCAGAAACGGCGCAGCCACCCGGTGCATGCAGTTTTTCGGCAGGCTGCATGCAACGCTTTCCCTTGCGGAACCCATGGGTATCTTTCATTGTCCTGCCCAGAGTTTATTTCCCGGAAATACGCCTGAAATAAAAGCAGCCGCACCATGATGACCAGCACCGAACAAGCTGTATCATCACTGCATCCATGAACCGGGAACAAATGAAGTGTTCACAGGGGGCTTCAAGGGAAAAATTCAACAATTATTTCTATGTTTGCAAGTACTTTTCTTTCAATGCCAAACAAGAGTGATCCATGACAGCAGAAAAGGTTTTTCTTATTACCGGTGCCTCATACGGTATCGGGGAAGCAACCGCAAGACTCGCCGCAGCGGCAGGATACCGTGTGGTTCTTGCAGCACGATCCGCGGAAAAACTCGAATCACTGGTTTGTGAGCTGGGTGAGGAACGCTCGATGGCGGTTTCCTGCGATGTTTCGGAGTGGAAGGCACAGGAAGGAATGATCGCAAAAGCACTTGAACGGTTCGGCCGCATCGATGCGGTCTTTGCCAACGCAGGTTTTTCAAAAGGCTCCTCATTTTTCGGCGGCGAGGACCGGCCCGATGAATGGCGGGAAATGGTGCTGGTCAATGTATTCGGCGTTGCTGTCACGGCAAGGCTGGCACTTCCGGAACTGGCGAGGACAAAGGGGCATTTTCTCCTGACCGGTTCCGTCGTCGGCCGCATCACCTCGATACGGAACCTGTATTCCGCAACGAAATGGGCGGTAACCGGCATGGCACAGGCCATCCGCAACGAAATGGCCGGAACAGGGGTTCGCGTGACGCTCATCGAACCGGGGGTGGTCGACACGCCATTCTGGGACAACCTGCAAAAACCCGGCACACCGGAACTGCAGGCCGAGGATGTGGCCCGCTCGGTTCTTTTCGCAATGTCGCAACCGGCGCACGTCGATGTCAATGAAATCATCATCCGTCCATCAGGCCAGCCGCACTGAACGGAATGACAAAAAGAAAGGTCACGGCCTGAAAAACAGGCCGAATGGCAACAATGTTTCCTGAGGACAGGTATTTTGGGTATTTTACGGGATACCGACAACCAATCAGTTCCTGCTGGCATGGCACCTCAGAACCGGTACATCACCCTTGGAGGTCACCGGCACCGTTACGTGGAAACCGGAAGCTCGGAACACACCCTGCTGCTGCTGCATGGCATCTCTTCATCCCTTGATTTTTATGAACAGGTCATTCCGCGCCTCTCGGCATCTTTCCGTGTCCTGGCCCTCGACTTCCTCGGGTTCGGGCTTTCGGAAAAACCCCGCAACAAAGAATACACCCTGGAACTCTACGCATCGCTGATACGTGAATTTCTGGAAAAAACCGGCAGTATCGGCGAACGGCTTTACGCAACCGGTCATTCCATGGGAGGGAAATACCTGCTTGCATCCGCCCTGCTCTATCCCGGAACATTCAGCAAAATAGTCCTGAGCAACACGGACGGCTTCATTCATGTTCCTGCCTGGGCCAGAGGCATCAGTCTTCCCGGCGTGCGCCAGATTCTCAAGAAAATCATGACCACGGAAAAAGTCTCCGAGAAAATGTTTGCTGCGGCGTTCCATAAAGCCGGAAGTGTCGATCCCGATTCATTCCGCAAAAACCTTGAAGCGGTCAGGGACCAGGAAGCATTCGATACGGTCATGTCCCTGAACCGGAACCTGCTGAAACTCGATTTGAAACGCGCAGGCCTTCGCGAACGCCTCGGCGAACTCAACATCCCGGTACTGGTCATATGGGGCGACCAGGATCAGTATATTTCACCGAAAATTGCCGGGTCGGTAAAAACGGAACTCCCCTGCTCCAGTCTGGTCATGTTTGACGACTGCGGGCATGCTCCGATGCTTGAATATCCCGAAAAGTTTTCCAGCACCGTCAGGGAGTTCATTCTTTCAGAACACGACAATCCCGGCAGGGCATGCTCATAACGTTCGAAGGCATCGATGGTGCCGGTAAATCAACGCAGATAAGAATGCTGCAGAAAGTGCTGACGGAACAGGATCACGATGTCATGGTGCTTCGCGAACCGGGAGGAACAGCGCTCGCTGAAAAAATCCGCGAGCTCCTTCTGGAAAGCCGCCACGACATCAGCCCCGTCGGCGAACTGCTGCTCTTTTCGGCAAGCAGGGCTGAACTGGTGCAGCAGATCATCCTCCCGGCAATCCGGGAGGGCAAAACGGTTATTCTCGACCGTTTTTTCGATTCGACAACAGCCTACCAAGGCAGCGGCAGGGGCATCGATCCCGTCATGCTCCAAACGGTCATTACCATGTCAATCTTCTCGCTCCGTCCCGACATCACCTTCTATCTCGATATCACGCCGGAGAAGGCGCTGATAAGGAAATTTTCCGAAAAGTCGCTGCCGCTGGCGTTCGACGACAGCGAACTTGACAGGATGGAACGTTCCGGACTTGAATTTTACCGCAGGGTGCGTCAGGGTTATCTCGACATCATCGATGCCGAAAGTCACCGGTTTGTCGTGCTCGATGCGCTTGAAAAACCGCAATTGCTGCACAAGCGCATCACCGGAGCGCTGCAGGATCGCTTTGAGCAGTTTTCGGAAACAAAAATGCACTGATCCGTGCAAAAAGTCCTGAAAACACCGGACGCGCGGGAACTCACCGGGGTTGCGGCATGGTTAACAAAAAAAGTTTTATCAAGCATTTATTCCATTTTTGCGTAAATTGTATTTCATTCTACGCCATCAACACCTCCTTACCGGTTACGCATGCACGATACGATTCTGAAAGAACACCAGCTCAGCACATGCAATACCCCGATCACGCTGCAGGATATCAGGACCCTCAAGGAGCTTTACCGCCTGAAAGCAGAAACCCGTGAACTGCGGGAACCGATTGTAAGGAACATCATCAAGCAGAGAGTGGTCGGAAGGTCCTGCCTGGAGTCTCTGAAAAATGCGATGTATTCCCTCGAAACCATCTACATCGACGACGATACCGGCCAGAGGCTGCTGAAGATAGACGGCATGAAGCAGATCGAGGTGGACCTGACCTATGAAATCCGCGAACTGCAGAAGGACATCTACTATCTTGAATACGGTGAAGACCGTTTCATTGACTACCTTGCCAAGTTCATTCCGGGCTTCCGCACCTATGTCAACCACGGTATCGACATGCTGCGGGGCAAACGGTTCAATGCGTTTGTAACCGATCGAGACGGGACAACGAACAACTACTGCGGGCGGTACCGTTCCTCCATCCAGCCGATCTACAATTCTGTCTTTATCAGCCGGTTCGCCAAAAACTGCTGCCGCTACCCCATTTTCATCACCTCGGCTCCTCTCAAGGATTTCGGTATTCTCAACGTATCGATCAATCCGAGCAATACGTTTGTCTATGCCGGCTCGAAAGGACGGGAGTTCATCGATCTCGACGAGCATTTCAACAGTTTTCCCATCGAGGAAAACAAGCAGAAAATGATCCAGCTCCTCAATGACCGGCTTCATGTGATGCTTCAGGACCCGGACTTCGAAAAATTCAATTTCATCGGATCTGCCATGCAGATCAAGTTCGGCCAGACGACCGTTGCCCGCCAGGACATCAGCCGCTCCATCAAGGACGAGGAATCCTCGGCATTTCTTGAAAAAGTGAAGGGCGTTGTCAGGGAAATCGACCCCGAAGGCAGAAACTTCCGCATCGAGGATACCGGACTGGACATCGAGATCATCCTCACCATCGATGTCGATTCCGGCAGCGCCACGATCAAGGACTTCGACAAGGGAGACGGACTTGCCTTTATTTCCAGCAAGCTCGGCATTGACACGGCAAAAGGCCCGAATCTTGTCTGCGGGGACACCTCTTTGGACATTCCCATGCTGAAAAAGGCTGTCGAGATGTTCGACGAGGTCTGGACAATTTTTGTCACAAGAGACGAAAAGCTCAAGAAGCAGGTCGAGAAGATCTGCCCGAACTGCTATACCGTTCCGACACCCGACATCCTGCTCACCATTCTCGGCCTTTTGTCACTGTAAAAAAAATTCCGTAATACTTTATAAACTTATAATACGTGGTAATGAGTAACGTCTTCAAAGGTGCCATATTCGATCTCGACGGAGTTATCACAGGAACGGCCAAAGTACACAGCCTTGCCTGGGAATCGATGTTCAACTCCTTTCTGAAAAGCTATGCCGAAGTAAACAGCGAACCGTTCGTGCCCTTCGATCCGGCGCATGACTACCACAAATTTGTTGACGGGAAACCCCGTATGGAAGGCGTCAAGAGCTTTCTTGCATCAAGGGAGATCGAACTGCCTTTCGGGGAACTTGACGATATTCCCGAAAAAGAGACCGTCTGCGGACTCGGCAACCGTAAAAACACCCTTTTTACGGAAATTCTCATCAAGGAAGGACCGGAAGTCTACACCTCTTCGGTGGAACTGATAAAAAATCTCATCTCGAAAGGTATCCGCATCGGTATTGCATCTTCCAGCCGCAACTGCCAGCTTATCCTGCAGCTTGCCGGACTCGAGGACCTTTTCGAAACCAGGGTCGACGGCGAGGTATCCATCCAGATGAACCTGAAAGGCAAGCCCAACCCGGATATTTTCATTACTGCGGCGCATAATCTCGGTCTGGAACCCCACGAATGCGTGGTGGTCGAGGATGCCATTTCCGGCGTACAGGCCGGATCGCGCGGCAATTTCGGGCTCGTGCTCGGTATCGCCAGGGAAATCGAGGGATCGAAACTGAAAGAAGAGGGCGCCGATATGGTGGTGAGGGATCTCGGTGAAATCACCATCGAGGATATCGAACAGTGGTTCAGGGAAGGCCTGGAAAAGGATTGCTGGACGCTTGAATACAACAGTTTCCTGTCGAAGGAGGAAAAGCTCAGGGAAGCACTGACCTCGGTAGGCAACGGATACCTTGGCGTCAGAGGGGCTTATGAAGGCTCGAAAGCCTCGGTGCACCATTATCCCGGAACCTATATCGCAGGAATCTATAACCGGGTACCATCCGACGTACACGGCCAGACCGTTTTCAACAACGATTTCGTCAACTGCCCGAACTGGCTTCCCGTCGAGTTCAGGATAGGCGGAGGTGATTTCATCGATCCCTTTGGCCAGAAAATCCTCAGCTACCACCAGAACCTCGATATCAGGAATGCCGTCATGGAACGGGAGATCGTGATCCAGGACAATCTCGGCAGGATCAGCAGAATCAGCAGCCGCCGTTTCGCCAGCATGGCTGACCCGCACCGCTGCGCCCTGCGTTTCACGCTGCGTCCGGTCAATTACAGCGCTGTTGTCGAGTTCCGCTCCTCCATCGACGGCACCGTCGAGAACAAGGGCGTTGCCCGATACAGCGAACTGACATCAGACCATCTCAAGCATGTCGAGGCGTCCTCGGACAACGACAGGATTTTCCTGCAGGTCGAGACCAGCCATTCACATTACAGCATCGCGACCGCCGTCAGGACAAGAGTGCTCTGCCACAGCCAGGAGATCGCAACGGAACGCTCGACCGACTCGGGCGACCGGTTCATTGGCCAGTCGTTCAGGCTGCAGCTCACTCCCGACAAGAGCTGCACTATCGAGAAACTGGTGGCGATCCACACCTCTGTGGACGAAAAGGAGTGTGACGATCCGCTGGAAAAAGCAAAAAAATCCATCCTGCAGCAGGAGACGTTCCAGGGGCTGCTCGATGCACACACGTTCGAATGGGAAAAAATGTGGAACAGAACAGGGCTTTCCATCGAGGGCGACCGGTTCAGCCTCAAGGTCCTGCGCCTGCACACTTACCACCTGCTCTGTGCCGCTTCACCGCACAACAGCAAAATCGACGTGGGCATGACGGCTCGCGGACTGAACGGGGAAGCGTATCGAGGCCATGTTTTCTGGGACGAGATCTTCATTCTGCCGTTCTTCAACAGGACCTTCCCCGAGATATCGAGAGCCCTGCTGATGTACCGCTACAGGCGTCTTGACGCTGCACGCGAATACGCACGTGAAAACGGCTACAAGGGAGCCATGTTTCCGTGGCAGACGGCAGACGACGGCGAGGAGGATACCCAGATCATCCATTTCAACCCGAAAAGCGGCACCTGGGGGCCCGATCTGAGCCGAAAGCAGCGTCACGTCTCGATCGCGGTGTTCTATAACACGTGGCGGTATGTCTACGACTCCGGTGACACCGGTTTCCTGAACAAGTACGGCGCCGAGATGCTGTTCGAGATAGCCCGTTTCTGGGCAAGCATCGCAAATTTCTCGCCTGAAACCGGCAAATACCACATCGAGGGCGTCATGGGACCCGACGAGTTCCATGAAGCGCTTCCGGAAAGCGGCGAGGAAGGCGTGAAAGACAATGCCTACACCAATATCATGGCGGTCTGGCTGTTCGAGAAAGCCGTTGAAATCAGCGAAACCATCGACGAAGCCGTCCTGAGGGCGCTGCTTGAAAAAATCCATCTCGGATTCGATGAACTGCAGAAATGGCGCGATATCAGCAGTTCGATGAGCATCCTGCTTGACGAGAAGGGCATTCTGGAACAGTTCGAGGGGTACAAGGGGCTCAAGGAGCTCGACTGGGCCCATTACCGTTCGAAGTACGGCAACATCCACAGAATGGACAGGATTCTGAAAGCCGAGGGAGACACTCCCGACAACTACAAGGTTGCCAAGCAGGCTGATGTCCTCATGACCTTCTTCACGCTCTCTCCCGGTGAAGTCGCACGGCTGCTCCAGAAAAACGGCTATGGGGCACCTGATGCCATGCAGCTTGTCAGAGCGAACTACGCGTACTACGAACCCCGGACCAGTCATGGCTCCACGTTGAGCAAGGTCGTTCATTCGATCATTTCAAGCTACCTCGACGACGGGCATGAAACCGCATGGAGATGGTTCCTGGAAGCACTGAAAAGTGATATCGGAGACACCCAGGGCGGAACCACCCAGGAGGGCATCCACTGCGGAGTCATGGCCGGCACGCTCGATACGGTCATTCGCTATTTCGCCGGCATCTCGTTCTACGACGGCAAGCTGAATGTGCACCCGAATCTTCCGGCGCACTGGAGAAAACTCGAGCTCAATATCTGTTTCCGGCAGAATACCTATATCATCACTATTGAAAAAAACCGCATCAGGGTACTCCTGACGGCGTCCGATACCGATGAAGCAGGAGCGTGCCTTGCCGGCCAGCACCTGACCCTCAGGAAAAAAATACCCGTGGAGGTTGTCTGAAAGAAAGCATGAACACCGGTCCGGCATTGCAGGACCGGTGTTTTGCTCTTTTAGATTGAAAAACGTATTATTTTTGTTTGTTACTTTTTTCTGACGCACTATTGCATCACCCTTATGCGCCTCTCCAATTTCAGATACACACTGCCCAAAACAAAAATTGCCGATCACCCTGTTGCTCCGAGAGACAAATGCAAGCTCATGGTCCTGAACAGGAGAAAAAAAGAGATCGAGCACAAGGTTTTCGAGGATGTTGTCTCGTATTTCAAAAAGGGCGATCTGCTTGTCGTCAACAACAGCAGGGTGTTCCCTGCCAAGATCTTCGGCCAGAAAGAAAAAACCGACGCAAAAATTGAGGTTTTCCTGCTGCGGGTCCTCAACAAGGATGCCGGACTGTGGGATGTGCTGGTTGATCCTGCCCGGAAAGTCCGGGTGGGCAACAAAATCTATTTCGAGGAGGATGTTGTCGCCGAAGTTGTGGACAATACCACATCCCGGGGCCGGACAATCCGCTTCCTGAACCCGGAAATCGATGTATTCAGCCTTGTCGAACGTATCGGTCATGTGCCGCTTCCGCCCTACTTCACGAGAAAGCCAAAGGAATGCGACAAGGAAGACTACCAGACCGTCTATGCCTCGCAGACCGGGGCGGTCGTAGCCCCGATGGCCGGGCTGCATTTCACGATGCCGCTCCTGCAGAAAATCCAGAAAATGGGGGTCAAGATCCTGCCGGTCACCCTGCACCCAAGCCTGAGCACCTTCAGCGCCATAGAGGTGGAGGATGTCTCGAAACACAAAATGGATTCGGAATATTTCAATATTCCCTACCAGACCGCCATGGAGATCAACGAGACCAAAGTCAACAAAACCGGAAGGGTCATCGCTGTCGGCACGACAACCTGCAGGGTTCTGGAAGCCAATGCAACCGTTGACGGAAAAATCAAGTTCGGCAGGGGCTGGACTGACAAGTTCATCTATCCGCCCTACCAGTTCAAGGTTACCGATGCGCTCATCACCAATTTCCAGCAGCCGGAAACGACCCTTCTGATGGTCGTCAGCGCATTCGCCGAACACCGGTTGCTCATGGATGCGTATAAAACCGCACTGAAAAGCGATTACCAGTTTCTTGCCTACGGGGATGCGATGTTTGTTTATTAATCCACACCTTTTTCCTGCACCTCATGACCATCAGCGCCTATACCATCATCGCCGCAAGCGGTATCGGCAAACGCATGCAACTGCAGAACGGACAGAGCAAGCAGCTGCTCGAGATCGGAGGGTTCCCGGTCATCTACCATACGCTCCTTGCCTTTGAACGTGCAGCATCGATCACTGCCGTCTATATCGCAACCAGGGCGGAGAATATTGAAAACCTGCAGGAGATGGCCCTCACATACGGCTTCCGCAAGATAAGGGCAATCATTGAAGGGGGAAAGGAGCGGCAGGACTCCATCAGAAACTGTATCAGGCTCATTGAACAGGAAACAGCGGATTCCGGCACCAGACCGGACATCATCATGGTGCACGACGGAGCCCGCCCGTTCATCAGGCCAGGGGAAATCGACGATATCTCGCAACTCACCATGCAGTACGGGGCTTGCGTTCCTGCAACCAAACCCAAGGATACCATCAAGTTCATCGCCAGCGACCCCGGCTTTTTTGGAGAGACGCCCGACAGGAGCCGCCTGCTGCAGGTACAGACGCCCCAGAGCTTCCGGAGCGACCTGCTCACCCAGGCTCATGAACAGGCGGAACTGGAACAGTGGTACGGAACCGACGATGCCTCTCTGGTTGAACGGTTTTTCCCCGAACAGCCCGTACGGGTCTATGAAACCGGTTACCATAACCTGAAAATCACTACGCCTGAAGATGTCGAGATCGCCGAGGCAATCTACCGCAGGCTCGGTGTCGGCAATGAAGCCGTTAACGAAAAATAAATTGCGCAGTTGGTTGTTTTTTCCCGATTGTTTTCTATATTAACAGCCCATCAACTGGTGAGATAGCTCAGTTGGTTAGAGCACAGGATTCATAACCCTGAGGTCGAGGGTTCAACTCCCTCTCTCACCACACCGGAAAAAATCAAGGTTCCCGTTCATGCGGGTGTAACTCAGCTGGTAGAGTGTTTGCTTCCCAAGCAAAATGTCGCGAGTTCGAATCTCGTCACCCGCTCCCGTCTCTCCTTTCCCGATCATGTACCGACAACACCAGTAAAGCCATGGCACCAGCACCGGTTTTCACCGTTCCCGTCACTCCGGCAGAGATCAACGAGACCCAGATCATCGACGGCCAGATGGCCCGTCATCTCGGCATCGAAATGACCGAAGTCGGTCCCGATTACATGGTTGCCAGAATGCCGGTGGACCACCGCACCATCCAGAGGCTCGGCATTCTGCACGGAGGCGCTTCGCTCGCCCTGGCGGAGACAATCGGAAGCATTGCCGCATCCTACTGCATCGACCGCGAACGATGCTTTATCGTCGGGCAGGAGATCAATGCCAACCACATCCGTGCCGTAAGGAACGGCGAGGGGCATGTCTACGCAACGGCCACCCCGTTGCATCTCGGCAAAAGCTCGCAGGTCTGGGACATCCGGATCCGCAACGAAGAGAAGAAGCTTGTCTGCGTGAGCCGCTTTACCGTAGCGGTGCTGCAGAAACCGTAAGGGAATGGAGGCATCCGTTTTTTCCACTCTGCCGGCCGGTTTTTTGCAAAACTTTTCATACCTTGTTGTTCGCAGTTCAAGGGAACCTTTCACCGGCACTCCCTCAAGTTTCTAACACCATTGCCCAGGGTATGCAGACCGAACAAGCCGAGATTGTAGTCGCCCCGTCCTCTTCCCCTGCAGGGTATCCCGATGATCTCCTGCAGGAACTTGCATCCCGAGAGAAATCCAGAAAGAAATGGCTGCTGGTGCAGCCGAAAAGCCAGACCAGCATGATGGTCGATTCAGGAACGGTCAGCATGCCCCTGAACCTGATCATGGTCGCAACCCTCGCCAGCAGGTTCTTCGACGTCACCTTCCTCGATGAAAGAACCGGGGATACGATTCCTGAAGATTTTTCAGGTTACGATGTCGTAGCCATCACGTCAAGAACGCTCAACGCCAGAAACGCGTACCGCATCGGCGACCGGGCGAAAGCCCAGGGCAAGATCGTGCTGCTCGGCGGTGTTCACCCCACCATGCTGCACGACGAGGCAACAGAGCACTGTACCAGCGTGATTTACGGCGAAATCGAATCGGTCTGGGGAGAACTTGCAGCCGATATATTCCAGGGCACCATGAAGAGCATCTACAGGGCCAGTGAACTGCGCCCGATGACCTCGATGCAGCGGCCCGATTTCAGCTTTGCCCTGAACTCTCCGAACGCCAGGAAATACAGCCAGCTCATTCCGATCCTCGCTACCAAGGGATGCCCTGTCGGATGCAGCTTCTGCACCACACCGACCGTGTACGGCAAAAGCTACCGCTACCGGGAAATGGATCTCGTGCTCGATGAAATGCGCTCGCATCAGGACCGGATCGGCAAGAAGCTTGTGCGCTTCTCCTTCATGGACGACAACATCAGCTTCAGGCCGCAGTACTTCACCGAACTGCTCGAAGGCATGGCACAACTCGGCGTGCGCTGGAATGCCAACATCTCCATGAACTTTCTGCACAAGCCGGAAGTGGCTGAAATAGCAGGGCGCTCGGGCTGCGACCTCATGAGCATCGGCTTCGAGTCGCTCAACCCCGACATTCTCAAGAGCATGAACAAGGGCTCAAACCGCCTGCAGAACTACGAGACGGCGGTAAGCAACCTGCACAGGAACAGGATCGCCATCCAGGGATACTTCATGTTTGGCTTCGACGACGACAACGAGAAGAGCTTCCAGGCTACCTATGACTTCATCATGCAGAACCGCATCGAGTTCCCGGTCTTCTCGCTCGTGACGCCATTCCCCGGCACGCCCTATTTCGAGGAGATGAAACCGAGAGTTCGCCATTTCGACTGGGACAAGTACGACACCTACCACTACATGTTCGAGCCAAGAAAGCTTTCCGGGGAAAAGCTGCTGGAAAACTTCATCAAGCTGCAGCGAGAGGTGTACAAAGGCAGCGCCATCATGAAGCGCATGCAGGGCAAGCCGGTCAACTGGGTCTGGTTCGTCAACATCCTCATGAACCGCTTCACCCGCAAGCTCACGCCCGAAATCTACCTGTAATACCGCAAGGCCTGTCTCCTGAATTCCAAATCCTGCGGTTTGCCCATCCGATCATTCAAGATCGATGGAACCCTTGGTCTTCTCCCTGCGCTTCCTCTCCTTGGCGTTGTACTCGTCCATGCAGCCGCTGTTTTTTCCTTCGACGAGAGAACACTGGAGATAATCGGCTATTTCAATGATACAAGCCCTGATAGCCTTTCCTGCAGGGGTATCCTTGTACTGGTTGAGATTTCCGCCAAAGCCGCGGGTATGAACGCCCACACTGACACCGCTCGACTTCGAGGTGGCCTCGACCGTTCTGGCGTCATAGATCTCGCCCGTGGTGACGTCAATCACTTTCAGGTCCACCGCCATGTATGCCTTGTCCTGTCTTCCTCCAAGGCTGATGCCACCGAACGAGACTCCGCCGCTGCCACCGCCGGTATTTTGCTCAAAGGCAGAAACCGTCGCTGCAACCAGGTATTTTGCGCCGGTAATCTTGCCGACTTTTGCTCTTGTTTTCGGATTGATCCTGCCGGACGATCCCAGATCCTGTTCACTGATGACCGCATCAAGTTCCCTCCTTTCGAGTACCCTGAAACTGTTGGTCGATGCCAGCTCTGAAATGAGCATATCCTGCAGTTCGTAACCGACGCCGCCGGTCCACCAGCCTGCATAGGTATTGTTTGTAAATCTCAGCACGCCGATACGCGGTTTTTCCCCGGCCTGAGCCTGGGTGAAAACGGAGATTGAAAAAAGAAACAGAAATGATAGCAGAACCTTGATCTTCACAATAAACCTCCAGGGTGGTTAACGGTTGGAAAAGAAAAAAACAGAACAGGAACCCGCACAGGCCGGGAACTTACGGCATACCCAGCTCGGCACGCTGCAACCAGGGTACCTGCACGAGATGGCCATATGCCAGAAACAGCAAATGCAGCTGCAAGTTATTCACTGTAAACAGGAAAACCAAGACCAGAAATACCCGGAACGCATCCGGAAGCAACATATTTCCCCTTGCTGGCGGGAGGCGGGCCTAATCCCGGCCCTTTTGCGACACGCGCTACCGTTTCCCGTTTCCCGGATGTTTTCCGTTTCCCAGCTCACGACGCAGCAGTTTGCCTACCGGCGATTTCGGCAGCATATCGACAAACTCGATATGTTTCGGCACCTTGTAGTGCAACAGTTGGTTGCGGCAAAAAGTCTTCAGTTCCTCAACCTCGGGCTTTGTGCCGTTTTTCGGCACCACCCATGCCTTGACCGCCTCGCCCTGGTACTCATCGGGAACACCGGCAACGCCAGCATCCAGAACAAGTGGATGGGTGCAGAGCAGCGCCTCGATCTCTCCAGGCCATACTTGCAGTCCTCCCGGCTTGATGATATCCTTTTTGCGATCGACAATGAAGAGAAAACCATCTTCATCGAGATAACCGATATCCCCGGTGCAAAGCCATCCTCCCCGAAGCGCTTCATCCGTCGCCCCCCTGCGGTTCCAGTATTCCTTCATGAGCTGGGGAGCTCTCAGCATGACCTCTCCGGGATGGCCGACGGGAAGTTCCTTCAGTCCATGCTCTTCATCAACAATCCTCACCTCTACATCAATGCATGGAATCCCTACCGAACCTTCTCTGACGGAACCGAAAACCGGTTCGATCACGGTTGCCACCGTCGCCTCGGTGAGGCTGTACGCATTGATGAACTTTCCCCCGGTCCATGACTCGACTTCTGCACGCAAACCCGCCGGAAGCGGTGCTGCGCTTGATATGCAGATCTTCAGGGAACGAAGTGAACACCGTCCTGACACAACATCAGGATGGGCAAGAAGTGCCTTGTAGAAGGTTGGAACTGCGGCAAGCAAAGAGGGTTTCAGCGTGTGGATGGTTGCGAGAAAGTCTCCGATATCTCCCGGGTTGGCAAGCACCGCCATCGGATTCCTGCCAATGAAGGCTGTTGCCATCACGCCAACCTGTGCGTAGGCATGGAAAAGCGGCATGTTGAGAATAAAGATGTCTCCGGATTTCCCGAAAACAGGTCCGAACCAGGAATTGATCTGCATACCGGTCATCACGATCGCCTGATGCGAACTGACAGCGCACTTCGGGAGTCTGTAAGATAAAGTGTGTAAACGGTCATAGTTTCCTATCATATAAAAAGGAGAAAAACTATGGCCAAAAAGAAAGCCCCTATACCTGCCGCCCAAAAGGCACTGATCGATCAGCTTATTC
>Ga0233420_10000513_pt1 | contig 16471 bp, 14 predicted proteins | sample Watercolumn_Mata_4_FD_183009 | JGI IMG/M metagenome (GOLD analysis project Ga0233420, IMG submission 183009) | Freshwater microbial communities from Lake Matano, South Sulawesi, Indonesia - Watercolumn_Matano_2014_102_MG | ecosystem: Environmental > Aquatic > Freshwater > Lake | place...
GACCGGAGGGGTGGCCTGGTTTGCCGGAAATCAACGGCTCGACTTTGGCAATTAGCATGGCGGGAGCCTGATGGGTGGAAAACCTACACTTGTAAGCCTTTCACCCACCCCCCTCACTCCAGGAGAACCCTCATGAGCTCACGTATCGTCCTCGCGCTGGCGCTGGCCGGCGCCGCTCTGACCGCCCAGGCGCAAACCTGCGACCACAACAATATCCGCCCCAGCGCGCCGGCCGCGCGCTTTATCGTCGATAGCAACAAGGGCACGGTGCTGGACACCCGGACCGGCCTGACCTGGAAACGCTGCGTCGAGGGCCAGTCCGGCGAGGCTTGTGTCGGCAGCACAGTGTACTTGAACTGGGGCGCCGCGCTGAGCCGGGCCGAGGCCAGCGCCTTTGCCGGTTTCAAGGACTGGCGGATTCCCAATAGCAAGGAACTGGAAAGCCTGTTGGAGGTGCAATGTTACGGTTTCGCCATCAATCTCTCCGTGTTCCCGAACGATCCGTCGACCTGGGTGTGGGCGTCCTCGCCCGATGCCGACTACGCGTACGGCGCCTGGCTTGCCAACTTCGACGGCGGCGGTTCCATCAGAGACTACCGCAGCAGCAACAACGCGGTGCGGTTGGTGCGCGGCGGCCAGTGATTTGGGTTTTTTGGGATCCGACCCAGGATTCCGTTGCCGCGCGCCCGCGCCACGCGGCACGCCGGGGGGTGGATGACCCCTAAATCCGGCAGTGTGTAGGCTGGGTAGGAGCGTAGCGGAAACCCAGCGCCGTAGGGCTGAGCTTGCGAAGCCCATCGATCGCGACCGATGCGCTTCCCGATGGTCAGCACATCCTTCTATGGTTCTCGACCGCCTGGAAGACCGCGAGTTGAACGCTTGGGCCGATGCCCGCCGGCGCGACGGACAGCCTATCGTCAGGGTTTCCCTGGATGAGTTATCCTAAATCCGGCAGTTGGGCTTGATAAATCGCATCATCCTGTTGGCGCTGGGCCTGATGGGTTGAGCCGTAGGAGCGGGCTTTAGCCCGCGAACGTTCGCGGCCTGAAGGCCGCTCCCACGCAGACAACGCCTGTCAATCAGTCAAGCCCACCTTCATCCTGTTTATCCTGTAGTCCGAAGAGCCAATTGCAAAATTGCTGACGTGATCAGCACCGAGGGGTGGTCGGGGCAAGAAGACCGATCTTTGTTGCCCTTGGCGCCTTGTGGGGGCTCGCTGGCATCGCATTTTCATGATTTTTCCCTGATGTCAGACCAGCGCCCCCCGCGCCACTGGCGATGAACCGTTTTGGGAGAGTGATCGGTGGCTCATTGAGCATCCGGAGAATCTGTTCCGCGGCGATGACCAACACGCCAACCATCAGATGGGCATACACCTTGTCATGGCCGCGAACCCGGACATGGCGTCCGCCGTGATGGTCCTTCAACTGGCTGTTGACCCGTTCGGCCTGACGGCGGGCCGGGTAGCGTTCGGCTTCATGCGGCGCAAACGCGATCTTCTCGCCGCGCCGGGGATTGTGGTCAATCAACGGGACATGATTCAGGCGGCGGGCTTCGTCACGGACGATCGGGCGGCAATAGGCGGCGTCGGCCAGATCATGGAGGTAGGTGACCCGCCGCGAACTTAGGTGCATCAGCGGCAGGGCCGCCTGACTGTCGTGCCACGACGCCGAGGTCGGAACCGCACTAACCGGGAGGTCGCCATCCGCCGTGTCGATGTGGAGCTTGTCGCCGACCCAGGTCTCCTTGAAACCCTTGCTGTTCGTCTTGCTGCCGACGGCGCCGCAGTTCGGTCAGTCCGCGAGGTTCTCCGCCAGCGTCCGCTGCGTCTGCCGTTCCCGACGCGTGGGTTCCTTCACGCGTTCCTCGCCCCGGCGCGGGCGTCCACGCCGCCTCGGTTTCGGCTCCTCCGCCGCCGGCGCGGGGTCTTTCTTCGTCGGTTTCTCCCGGGCTTCGATGTCCGTCGAATCACGGGCCAGGTGACCGATGATCTGATCGCCTAAGTGCGCCCCGATCAGCGCCTCATGCACCCGTGCCGGCAATGGCCCGGCGGCAAACTTGGGCGTTGCGCCCGCGAAAAACGCCAGGCGCCCGGAATCTTGCGGCGACGGTCGAAGCCGCAGACCCGCCGCAACGACTGATCCACCTTCAACCGGTCGATCAGGCCTTCGGTGGTGGGCAGATTCAACACCGCCTTCGCTACAAACGCCCGCGCCCAGGCCAAACGGTCCTTCGGCGGTGCGCCCACCCAGCCACGGCTCGACGGAATGAACCGCTCGACTGGCGCCCACTCCAGCACCCGGATCACCTTCTCCAGCACAGGACTGAGTTCCAACGCCATCTCCTCACGCCGCAACGGAAACAGTTCCGTTTGCAGTAGCGTCAACCCGCGCGTTCGCCTGTATTGACAAGCCCTCCGCTAACCGGCAATTTCCATTTCCAGCCGCGACCCAGCGCGTACCTCCCGCTGCCCGAATCCGGGCGTGCCGGGACGTAGCTGGCGATGGGTCCGGCCGGGAGCCCCGCCAAGGCTTCTCGATCCCAACAATAACGACTCGATGTGAGAGGAGAATCCCATGGCCATGATGACTTGTCCCTCTTGTGGCGCGCAAACGTCCGACCTTTCGGTGCGCTGCGCTCAATGCAATCAACCCCTGCCTCCAAGCCGGGAAGCTCCGATCAAGAAGCTCAGCGGGAAACTGAGTTTGCTGGGCGTGGTGATCATCGCCACGGCGATCATCGGCACGGCGCTCGGCACCTGGTGGGGGCCGGCTGCGCTGCTGCCGGGCGTGGCTTTCTTCATGATGGCCAAATTCCTTTAACGCCTGGAGGAGTTGGCCTAGCAGAGGTCAATCCCGTTGACTCTCTCGACGGGTCACGGCGGCTATAGGCTGTTCCTCAGGCGTTGCGGGATGGAGCCCCAGCGGCGCCCTGGCCGCTGGGTGCCCGCCTTCCTTTCTAAAAGTAGCGAAGGTAGGGCCGGCGGATGTCCCGCCAGGCGGCTTCGTCGGGCAGTGTCATGGCATCCAGATCAGCCGGGCCGGCATTCGGGTCATCGACCCACTGCCGCAGCAGTTCGCTGCCGTTGATGAGATCGATGGCCAGGCGGTCGAATTCGTATTCGTAGGCGAAATCCCGCCAGAGCGGGTAATCGGACCAGAGCCGGCGTATCGATTTGAAGGCCAGGGCTTGCAGGCGCCAAGGTTGGAAGGCCTGGTGCTCGTAGGCGGGATCGTCGACGTGAATCTGCACCCCGGCGCAGAGCTGTCCCATGTGCTTATGGAACGTGGGTTCGAACCAGCAGGGACGCAGCCGGCAGCCCTGCAGCCATTCCGGCGCGAGCGTCCGCATCTCGGCCAGTACGCGTTCCGCGTCGATATCGGGCGCCCCGAACAGCTCCAGCGGGCGAGTGGTGCCGCGTCCTTCCGAGAGCGTCGCGCCCTCGAGCATCACGGTGCCGGCATAGGCCCTTGCCATCCAGGGATTGGACGCGTTCGGGCTGGGATTGACCCAACTGCGCTCGCCCAGCGGCCAGCCATGACCGGGACCCTGGTCGGGCTCCCAGCCGGTCATCTCGATGACCCGGTAATCCACATCCAGTTTCAGCGTATCGACAAACCAGGCACCGAGTTCGCCCAGGGTCAGCCCATGGCGCATCGGCAGCGGCCCCGCGCCGACGAAGCTTTCCCAGCCCGGTCGCAGAATCAGGCCCTCCACCGGTCTGCCCGCCGGGTTGGGGCGATCGAGGAGCCAGACCGACTTGCCGTGGCGGGCGGCCTCTTCCAATACATAGCGTAGGGTGGTGATGAAGGTGTAAATCCGGCAGCCGAGGTCCTGGAGATCCACCAGCAGCACATCGAAAGTATCCATCATGTCGGTGGTGGGTCGCCGCACCTGGCCGTAGAGGCTGAATACCGGGATGCCCAGGGCCGGATCGGTGTAATCCGGCGATTCGACCATATTGTCCTGCTTGTCGCCGCGCAATCCGTGCTGTGGGCCAAAGGCGGCGGTCAGGCGGATGTCCGGCAGGCTGGCCAGGGCGTCGAGGGAATGCCGGAAGCCTTCGGTCATCGACGCTGGATGGGCCAGCAAGGCGACCCGACGATGGGCCAGAGGGCGGCGGAGTTCCGGAGTTTCCAGCAGGCGGTCGATGCCGAACTTCATGTAGGGTCTCGAATGAATGTGTGAGTGAAGACTGTTTGCGCGCTTGGGCGGGAATCAGGGCCAGAGCGTCAGCGCGAAGCCATCGTCATGATGGAAATCGGGCTTGCCGGGGGGATGGTTCAGCGCCCAATAGGAAAGTTCGCCATCTCCCGATTCCACCACGGCGGTCAGGGCCAGCCGCAAGGGACCGGCGGGAAGGTCGCCGAACACCTCGGGGGCCAAATCGACGTCCAGCCGCAAGGCATCCGGGCTTAGGGAAACCCGGATGCGGGGCGGGGTGATGATCGCGGGCGATGCCATGCCCTGCCTGTACGCGTCGAATTGGTAAACCGCCCAGTCGCCGGAGGTGGAAAAATTCAGCTCCCGGTAATGGGGTTCGCCCGAATCGCGGACGAAGGTCTCGAAGCAGGTATGCCGCCAGAGTTCGTCGCGTCGCTCCGGATCGGGATTCCGGTCCGGCAGGTTCAGGCGCGACAGATCGCCCGCGAGTCGCCAGGAAAGCCCCAGGCTCCTCGCGTCAAGGCGGGCGATGGCCACGGCCAGGGAAAATCCCGGAGCCGGAGTGGCGGGATGAGGCTGCAGAAGGTTCCACGACATGGCGGCATTGTATCCGCAAGACGCGGGACAGGGCTCCCGGAAAACTCCGGATTCCGCCCGAATCGGTTAGGATGATGGCGGAAAAGCATTATCCTGGAAACGGCAGTTGACCGCTTCATCCGATACTTAAGAGTGCCTGCGATGACTAGTAGGCCTTGCGATTGAAGCTCGCCGGACGGGCACGCCCAACTGCCGTTTCTAGGATCATTCCTGTCCTTGCCGAGGAGTCCCTCATGTACGCCAACCGCTGCCGGAATGCCCCGGTCCAGAACTTACATAGACTGACCGGAACGTCGGTTTCGAGAAGTCTGTTTCGGGCGAGGGGGTGCCGTCCCGGTCTCGACGGCAAGCCGCCTTGGCGCGGGGCTCGGGAATGGGCTGAATTCCGGGAAGCGGCGCGCATGAACGCGATCATGTCGGACCGGCTCGGTACGATCTTCAGGCCGGGTCTTGCGATACTGCTGATGCTGGTCTTCTGGCTGTCCTCCGGCTGCGCCTTGTTCCGGTCCGATGAGGAGGCGGCCGGCCGGCAACCGGTCGCCGGCTCGCTTCCCCACCGGGAACTCGGCATTGAGGAATACCTGGACAGCCTCAAAGCCGGCAAGGTGTCCCATGAGCGCGATGTGAAACCCATCCTCGACAGCCGCTGCGTGGCCTGCCACGGCTGCTATGACGCGCCCTGTCAGCTCAAGTTGGAGTCCCCGGTGGCGCTGGAGCGGGGGGCGAGCAAGGGGGTCATCTTCGATGGCGGCCGGCTCGAGCCGATGGCGCCTACCCGCATGGGGGTGGATGCCACCACGACGGCCGAGTGGCGCGGCAAGGGCTTTTATCCGGTGCTGGATGAATCGGCGGATGCCGCGCGGAACCCGGTGCTCGATCGATCCGTGCTGGCCCGGATGCTGCTGCTCAAAGAGGCACATCCCCTGCCCAAGCAAGGTCCCTTGTCCGACGATTTCGACTTCGCGCTGAATCGCTCGCTGCAATGCCCACGCGGCGACGAATTCGCCGAATTCGCCGATCGGCATCCCGACTGGGGCATGCCCTATGGCTTGCCTGGCCTGAAACCCGCCGAGCACGGGATCCTCATCGACTGGCTCAGACAGGGCGCGCGCTACCCGGAACCGGGGCCGCTGCCGGCCGAGACGCGGAAGGCGGTCGAAAACTGGGAAGATTTCATGAACGGCGCCAGCCTCAAGGAGCGGCTGGTGGCCCGCTACCTCTACGAGCACCTGTTCATGGGGCATCTGCACTTCGCCGGCCACGACCCGCGGGAATTCTTCCGCCTGGTCCGCTCGCGCACGCCTTCCGGGCAACCCATCCGCGAGATCCCGACGCTCAGGCCCTATGACGATCCGGGCCGGAGCTTCTTTTACCGGCTCAAGCCTTTCCGGCAGACCATCGTCGACAAGAACCACGATGTCTACGAGATCGGCGAGATCCGCATCCGGCGGCTGCGACACCTGTTTCTCGAACCGGATTATCCGGTGCGTCAGTGGCCAGGCTACCAGCCGGGGCTCGCGGCCAACCCCTTCCAGGTCTTCGCCGCGATACCGCCACGGTCGCGCTATCGGTTCCTGCTGGACGATGCCTACTACTTCATCTCCGGATTCATGAAGGGGCCGGTCTGCCGGGGCCAGGTCGCGCTCAACGTGATTCGCGACCAGTTCTGGGTGACGTTCTACGATCCCGATCAGGACCGGATCAGCAACGACGCCGCGTTCCTCCGTTCCGGGGCCAACTGGCTGCGCCTGCCCACCGAGAAGGGTGACGCGGTTGGCATCGAGGACCTGACCGTGACCTACGACGAGGCGCAGCAGTGCTATCTCAAGGCCAAGAACGACTTTCTCGCCGGCCTGCCCGACAATCAGCGCAACCGCGTCGACGCGCTGTGGGATGGCGATGGCGCCAACCCCAATGCCGCGCTGACGGCTTTCCGGCATTTCGATAGCGCATCGCTGGCCTGGGGCTTCGTCGGCGCCCGGCCGGACACGGTCTGGCTGATCGACTATCCGCTGTTCGAGCGCATTCACTACCTGCTGGTGGCCGGCTTCAACGTCTTCGGCGCCGTGACCCATCAGGCCGCGACCCGTCTCTACATGGACAACCTGCGGATGGAGGCGGAAAACAATTTCCTGAGTTTCTTCCCCGCCTCCGCCCGACCCGCGATCTTCCACCGCTGGAATCGCGGTCTGCTGGCCGAGATCAAGACGGCCCTGGTCAACCCCTACTATGGCTATGGCAAGGACAGCGGCATCTCTTTCAAGAGCTCCGACTACGCGGGCGAGCTGTATGGCCAGATTCTGGTCAGGCTGGGCGAGCGGGCCGGCCCGGCCAAGACACTCTATCGCTGCGACCGCGCGCCCTGCGACCGGGTCGGCGCGACGCCTCTGGAAATCCGCGCCGAGCGCGCGCTCAAGCCGCTGACCTTCCTGCGCGGTGGCGGCATCCGCTACCTGCCCGAACTTTCCTTCATCCGCGTGCATGAGGACGGCGCGCCGCCCGATCAGGGGGCAGCCTACAGCCTGGCCCAGAACAAGGCACTGGAAAATGTGTCGTTCATGCTGTGGGAACAGGCGCGGCGGCTCCCCGAGGAGGATACCCTGACTATCGCGCCGGGATTCCTGGGCAGCTATCCGAACTTCTTCTTCGATGTGGACATCGACCGCCTGCCGGATTTCGTCAGTCGGATACTGAACCAGACCGGGGAGCAAGATTTTACGGCGCTGGTCGAAGCCTACGGTGTCCGCCGCACCCGGCCCGACTTCTGGGAGCTCGCGGATTTCTTCAACCGCTTGCACGCAAGACAAGATCCGGTGACGGCCGGCCTGTTCGATCTGAATCGCTATGAAAATCCGTGAAGCGGGGCTCATGGCCCTCCGCGCGGCGTACCGGTTCGAACCCGAGCCGGTACGCCGCTGAATCGCGCGAACCCATCCGACAGAAGCAGACGGGATGCTCTGTTTTCGACGTCCAAGATCACCTTCGGGCCGGCATGACGAAGCCCGTCGATAGTCGTCTTGCCGAGGGTCTGCCCGCGCCGCCGCAAAGGGCGGCGCGGGCGCTGGTCTGCCTATGGATGGCGGCCGCGTCCGGCGTGACGGCCGGGGACTGGATCGAATACCCGGAAGACCCGCTGGGGACCCACGAATCGGTCTCCGCCACGCCAGGCCGGGCGGCGACTCAAGCCGACGCCGATCCCTGCCTGATCCTCAGGCAAAAGTCCAAGCAATGGAGCCTCATCGACGTGATCGAGCAGGCGCTCTGCCACAATCCCCAGACGCGGCAGGCTTGGGCCAACGCCCGCCAGCAGGCCTCGCAACTGGGCATGGCGGAATCCGCCTATCTGCCTTCCTTCAATTTCTCGCTGCCCATCTCGCGCAGTCAGAACACGGCGGGCGGCGGCATCGGCAGCAGCGTGCCGGTTCAGGGCAGCGGGGATTTCCGTCTGGAGAATACCCGCGTGGCGCCGACCCTGAGCCTGAACTACCTGCTGCTGGATTTCGGCGGACGCGCGGCCAAGGTGGAGGCGGCGCGCCAGGCACTGGAAGCCGCCAACTGGGCCCATGCCGCGACCCTGCAAACGGTACTGTTCGGCGCCATTCAGGCCTATTACCAACTGTTCGCGGCCAATGCCTCGCTGGAGGCGGCCGGGGCCACCGAAAAGTCGACCCGCAAGGCCTTCGAGGCGGCGTCCTACCGCTACGAGATCGGCGCGGCGGCCTTGGGCGACAAGCTCCAGGCGCAGACCACCCACGCCCAGGCCAGGGTCAACCAGCGCACCGCCGCGGGCAATGCGCAGGCCGCGCTGGGGACCGTGGCCAACGCGATGGGCCTCGAGCCCCACGTGGGATTTGAGTTCGAGCCGCCCACGCTGACCGGACCCGTGCCGGAGCGGGAAAGGGACGTCCAGGAGTTGATCGAACTGGCCAAGCTGTCACGGCCGGATCTCGCCGCCGCCGAAGCCCAGGTCAAGGCCTCGGAGGCCAATATCCTCCAGGCCAAATCCGGGAGTCTGCCGACCCTTTCCCTGGTCGGCAACTTCACGCAATTCAATACCCTGGGCGTTTCCACCATCCAGAGCTGGGCCGTGGGCGTGCAGGTGACCCTGCCGTTGTTCACCGGCTTCAACAACACCTACCAGATCAGGAGCGCGGAGGAACAGGTCGAGGTTCAGGCGGCCAACCGGGATAAGCTGGAGCAGTCGATCGCCCAGCAAGTCTGGAGCAGCTATTACACCCTGGACGCGACCCGCGAGAACCTGAAGAACACCCAGGACCTGCTGGACAGCGCCCTGCAGGCCGAGAAGGTCGCGCTGGGCCGCTATGAGGAAGGCGTGGGCAACATCGTGGAACTGCTCAACGCCGAGGCCAACCTGGCCAACGCCCGCTATCAGCACATTCAGGCCCATTACAACTGGCGTATCGGCAAGGCGCAGCTCGCGCAGGCGCTGGGTCGCCTGGACCTGGGTGATGTCGCCGCGGTGGCGGGGGCCGGGGAGCGCGCCCTGACGAACTGAACGATCCTGGAGAAACCGTAACCACTCAACGAGCGATGTTCATTAATCATGACTGAAACCGCGTCGACCGGCCCATTCCGGCGTCGGCCCTGGTTCCGGGGACTGTTGCTGCTGCTGACACTGGGCGCCCTCGGCTGGGGCGGCTGGGTCCAATGGCGGGACTGGAGCCTGCCGGATGAACCCCCCTACACCACCGTGATGGTGGACCGGGGCGACATCGTCAAGACCGTCTCCGCCAATGGCACGCTCAACCCCGTGGTGCTGGTCAATGTCGGCACCCAGGTGTCCGGCACGATCCAGAAACTGCACGCCGATTTCAACGACCGGGTGAAAGCCGGTCAGGTCCTGGTGGAGCTGGATCCCGCCCTGTTCCGCGCCGCCGTGGATCAGAGCCGGGCCGATCTGGCGAACGCCCAGGCCAGTCTGAAGCTGGCCGAGGCCAATGCCGGCCGCACGCGCGCCCTCTACGAAAAGGGCTATGTCGCCCGGGCGGAATGGGACCAGGCCGAACAGGCCATCGGTGTCGCCAGAGCGCAGGTCGCCGCCGCCACGGCGAGAATTCGCCGCGACGAGACCAATCTGCGCTATAGCGTGATCAGGTCGCCGGTGTCCGGCATTGTCGTCTCGCGCAATGTCGACGTGGGCCAGACCGTCGCCGCGAGTTTCCAGACTCCGGTTCTGTTCACCATTGCCGAGAACCTCAAGCGCATGCAGATCGACACGACCGTGGCCGAGGCGGACGTGGGCGGCATCAAGGTGGGTCAGATCGCCACCTTTACCGTCGACGCCTTTCCCGGCCGCGACTATCAGGGCCGGGTGCGGCAGATTCGCCTGAATTCCCAGGTTCTGCAGAATGTCGTCACCTACAATGTCGTGATCGACGTCGCCAACCCCGACGAGACCCTGCTGCCGGGCATGACCGCCTTCGTCAACATCGCCGTCGCCACGCGTGAGGACGTGGTCAGGGTTCCGCTCAGCGCCCTGCGCTACCGTCCCGAGGCGGATGACCCGCGCAAGCCGAAGGATGGCAAGCCGGACAAGGCCGCGCGCGGCGACGAGAAAACCGTCTACCGCCTGAAGGATGGCGTGGCGGAGCCGGTCAAATTGCGTCCCGGACTCAACGACAACAAATTCATGGAACCCCTGTCAGGCGACCTGCGAGTGGGCGATGCGCTCATCATCGAGGATAACCGCCCGAAAACGAACGATCAGAAAGCCGGCGGCGGTAAGGGTGGCTCCGCCTTCAAGGTCAGGATGTTTTGACCGGCGCTGCCTGCCTGTTTCTACGGGTGACCCCTTCTCGAACCCTTAAAAAATCAGATGGAGCAAGCCGCCCTGCCGGACGATACGGTCCACGCGCCGCCGTCGACGAGGCAATCTATCGTGTTCCCCGGGGCAGGTCTACAATGATAGCCTCATCCAGTGATCCGCCGCAGGACTCCCCATGACCGCACAGGCTTCCGCTGTTTACCAGCGACACCGGCTGGACGTGACCGATTACTACCGCATGGCCGAGGCCGGCATACTCGGCGCCAACGACCGGTGCGAACTCATCGAGGGAGAAATCGTAGACATGGCGCCGATCGGTACCCAGCACCTGTCCAGCGTAAACCGCCTGACCAGACTCTTCAGTACCGGCCTCGGCGACCGGGCCATCGTTTCGGTACAGAATCCCATCCGCTTGAATGACTTCAACGAACCACGACCGGATATCGCGCTGCTCCGCTATCGGGACGATTTTTACCGTAATGCCTACCCCGTCCGGATGATGTGCTCCTGATCGTCGAAGTGGCCGACACTACTTTGCGCTATGACCGGGAGATCAAGCTACCGCTCTACGCCCGCCACGGCATCCCGGAAGTCTGGATCGTCGATCCGCGGCAGCGGCGAGTGGAGGTTTGCCGGAAGCCGCAGGGGACTGTCTACGCTGAAACGGTTTCCGTGCAGGAACACCGGACCCTCGCCCCGGCGGCCTTGCCGGAGTGTCGGGTGGAGCTGAGCGCTTTGTTTTGAGCGCCGGCGCGGCAAGTATGCGGTTATGTCTCCACTATCCCGCTTTCGTGAGTATTCAGTAACAAATAACCTATTGCGCACGGCGACTTACTCATACGATATGGCTGGCTGAAAAAAAGCTCGGATACGGCATGGGTGATAATCGAGTCCGATCCCTTGAATCGGGTGACTGAGCGAGCACTTCTCTTTTGGAGTTAATCATGATTTTTTCGCGGTTATTGAAAGTCGATTTGTTGAAAAACGAAGGTCAGCCGCGCAGAGGCGCGACCGGGACGTTTTTCATGCCCCCCAGAAGCTACCGATTACCCAGAAGTCCAAAAAAGCCAATGAAATCAATGCTATTAGTAAAAAGCCATGTAGCTGAATTTGTTGATGATTTCGGACTTGTGGGTAATGCGTAGCCCCCAGAAGGGCTAGAGCCGGGCGGTTCGCCGGAGGGTGGCGTGATAACGCCGTTAGGCATGGCATTTTCGTAATGGGACACGCTTATACTGACAAAATCGGCAGCCGATTCCAAGGGTAAACTTCTCAAGTTGAGAGGATTGCACAATGAGCCGCTCGACCGGCAAAGCCGTTGAACTTCGACCACGTCCACGTTAACAGGGTTTCCCCGCAATCGATAAATAGGAGATGAAAGCCATGAATTCCATTTATAAAAAGGCATCGCTGACCTACGGTCTGATATCCGCATTGGTTATGGTGCCGGCATATCCTGCCGAGGTAGGCGATATACCAGAAAGAAAGTGCGGTACGCCTGAGCCCAGCATGAGCGAGAGGCTAATAAAGGAGGAGCAATTCAATAACGCGAGATTGGCTGTTCCAACCAAATTTCCGCCGCCCAATCAGCCGATTACCATTCCGGTAAGATTTCATGTCATTTATAAAACAAATTCCGGGAAGGAGATAGGCAATGTCAGTGACCTTGTGCTCAAAAAGCAAATCAACGTTTTGAATAACGCTTATCAAGGAAGCGGTTTCAAATTCTTGCTGGCGAGCGCCGACAGAACCGAAAATGCGGTATGGTTTGACGGCTGCATGGATGACTTGTACAAGAGTCCCTTTAAAAAAGCGCTAGCGATAGATCCAACGCATAATCTCAACGTGTATACTTGCAGCTCAACAAACGGGTTGCTGGGTATTGCCACATTCCCCGACATGTTCGAGCAGAACGATTATAGGCAAGGCGTTATACTGAATTATACCTCGCTACCAGGGGGACAACCTCCGTATGACCAGGGCGATACCGCAGTCCATGAGGTCGGACATTATCTGGGGTTATACCACACGTTTGGGTACCTTCCATCCCCAATACAGGGGTGCGCCGTGGACTGGGATTTGGTTGCCGATACGGCCGTCGAGCGCACATCCGCATCGGGCTGTCCGGTACAGCGTGACACGTGTCAAGGCCGGTTAGGTAAAGATCCCGTCAGCAATTATATGGACTACAGCACTGATGTCTGCATGACCAATTTCAGTCTAGGGCAAATCAAGCGCATGCAGCAGCAAGTCGAAGTCTTCAAGACCGGCTTACTCCCCGGAGGTAGCTGATGGATGGTAGTCGTAAACCCATCTTCACAGCCCTCGTAAAACCCTCGCTATTGTCAGGCGCTTACTGATCAACGAAATGACGAGTGGTACTACAGGCTCGTCATCGGTGGTAAATGCGATGGGTGGTGGGTTCATCAGGCGGATACCGCACGAGTAGAGCCGACTTCCAGCCGGCTCGATGGGCCTTTCGCGCCTGGTCATCAACCGAATCGACTCACCCATGCGAGGTTACGCGATTAGAGTCCGTAGATGCGCTTCGCGATCGCGAAACGCCTCTACGCGATCGATGCGATTCGCGCCTCGTCGTATCCTACACTCTGTTCATTCAAGTTATCGCGTCGACACAGATTGCAAATCTTGATGCCGCAGCCAGTCCAGCCATTCATTGACGACCGCCATTGCCCAGATGGCGCGGCCGTGGTTTGCCTTCCTGTCGAGATACTCGCGGCCGTGCGGCGTCTGGAACGCCGTTAGGCATGGCATTTTCGTGGGACGCGCACATGCGCTTCGTGCCTCAGCGCATTATCCTATTGCCCTGAGGCGGCTTTTCGCTTGTCCATGGATACAACTTGGGCACATAAACAGTAAGCGCCGTCGCAATCGCCAAGGCGATCACAGACCCTGCGGCGAATAAGGTCCAGGTTTGCGGCTTCAGTGCCCCCAGAGTGACGATTAGAAAGAGTATCGGTAGGTCGAGGAAGTGCGTGAACGTCGGCACGGTTTCGCCACGGGCTTCCTCGAGTTCCGGAGTGAATTTCCCCGCTGGCAGCGCTCGCTTCGTGAGGCGTCGCAGACGCATGAAGTAAAGCCGGGTTACCGTATTGCCTTCAACGAATTCGAACAGGAACAACCCGGCCATGCCGGCAAGCCACGGAATCTTGAGGAAACCCCAGCCGCCAAAGAACTCCACGATCAGCCACGTGCCGGAGCCGAGCAGAAGGAGGGCACCTGGCACCGTGAGGCCGTCGTAGAACACGGCGATGTTTCTGACCGCTTCGGCGAACGCATGGAGCTCGCGAACTTGACGGGACCGAAGATCGGTGAGCCACACGCCGATGAGACCGGCGCTAATCAGGGTGAGACCCAGAATGTGCGCCAATTTGAGAATCGAGTACGTCATGATATCGCCTTCCTCGTTAGGTTTCGGCTCCCTTCCACGCCGGCCGGGCCTGAATACGGAGCAACCGATCACGGCAAGGATCATGCGACGCTTGCGAATCGGTACACTGCATTACGGTGTTTGGGCTCCGCAAATACGGGTCTTAGCGGGTTTGCAAGGAGGGTGGCGGGGCGGCCCGTAGCAGCCGGCCACTCATTCGCAAGCCATCGCGAATATTCAGGCCCATGAGCGTCAGATTGGTGGCACCCGCGAGCAGCTCGACCGCTTGCACGACGTAGAACATCGTGTCGAAGCTGGCCGCAGCCGCCCACCGGTCTAGCATGATGGCGCACGGGATCAGGACGAGGATTCCGTTGGCGGCGATGAAGGGCATGCGCTTCTTTTTCGCGTCCACCAGCCGACCGCTCCGAGATTTGGCGAGAAAGAACCCGCTGCTGCCGGCGATCGCGATCGCGAGGACCAGGATCCACAGGCCCGGCACGACGATGAGCGACTTCAGGCGCGACACGGCCTCGTGTGGCGCCAAAGCTTCGACGAGAATCGTTGAGAGGAAGAATGTCGCGATGCAGACTGAAGCGAGGACGCCCGCCATGAGGTGAGCACGAATGGGCAGTGGCATAAGGGTATCCCTATTTGAGTGCATGATGTCAACTCGGTATTGTTTATCATATCCATTTGACATGATGGTGTCAATAGGTCAGTATTTAATAATGGTTAAGAACAAACGCACGCCGGCTGGAGACGCCCTCACTGACGTAGTTCTCGAGCTATTCAGGCTCAACAATCGGTTGCTGGCGGCCGGAGACAGGCTGGTCGCGGACCTTGGCTTGACGAGCGCCCGTTGGCAGGTCCTCGGTATGATCGTGGCGACGGGACGGCCTCAGCCGGTCGCTTGGCTAGCGCGCGACATGGGCGCCAACCGTCAGAACGTCCAGCGGATCGTTAACGACCTGGAAAAGGAGGGATTGGTCACATACCAACCAAACCCGCATCATCGTCGGGCAATGCTCGTTGTGCTGACCGAGTCTGGAAAAAGAGTCTTCGACGATGCGATGCGCCTACAAACACCTTGGATCAACAAGCTTACCGAGGGACTCTGCTTAGAAGATATCGAAACGACGCATAGAGTCATCGCGACCATTCGCCGCAGATTGGAAGGAAACGGAGAGGAAGGAGTTGCTTGAGCGCTATTGAGTCGTGTTAATGTCCACCATCGGCCCCTAATGGCCATCGTGCAAGGAATGCCGCGCGGTGAGTGCCGCCTGACGTCTAAGCATTTATCCGTCGTGCGCCGACAAGGATATCCGGGTTTGGATTCACGCCCTGATGCGCAGGACGGGTAAATGTCTGTTGGACTAAGCCGCGACCACGGCGAGCGTGGGGGTGGCCCCCCTTGATGAAAGGGGATTGTATTCCGCAGGGGAAGTGGGGCAACGTGCTGGGAGCGAAAATTTGCTGTGCTTTCCGGATGATAGTGCGGGTTCTGGTTGTTCACGGTGGCTTTCTCAGTCCATTTCCCGATCGTTGTTTCGGCGAAATTCGGAGGTTCCGGCGTGTTGGCGCAAACGGACTCTCAGACCGCATCGGGCCTGTCGCCAAGGGAACGGGATTGTTGGGGAGATGATCGCGGGTCGTCGTCAGCCTCCGGTCAGTCGTTTCGGTGTGAAAACGGCGATGATCGCGATCGATGGGCTTCGTAAGCTCAGCCCATCCTATCGCCCTGACTTTACGGGTGAAACACGGTCATTCCGGAGAAAGCGTCTTGCTGGCTTACCCCGGCGCGACCTTACGCCGTCACCATCTGGATGTGACCCATTTCGACGGCGCCTCAACAGAGGTGGTGGGACGGGTGGAACCGCATCCCAAGGAACCGGGCCACGTGATCCTGCGCAATCTCTCGGATATACCCTGGGGCTACGCGGCGGCTGGGAATCTGCTGCAAATTGAGCCAAAGCAGGCGGCGGGCCTTGATGCCGGGGGTGGAGTTGACCCTCGGGGTCAAGACCATCGTGGTACAGCCAGCTTGATATCGTAGCGATAGCTCGCAAAACTTCCCGCTGCCGGTCCTTCCTGGCGTTATCAACGCCCTGGGTATTCCAGAAATTCGCAGCAAACAGTCGAGAATCGTTGTCCCTGATGGCCGTCAGTACTGAAGTCGCCAACAACTGCGCCGGAAACGACACGAAACACCACCCGCCGTTTTGCAGCTCGCTTTTGTCCAGTACCGCCAGCGTATCCAGCAGCTTTTCCAGCAAATCCAGTGTCGCTTCAGCGGCACACGGTTCGGCTTGTTGGCACAAGGCTTCGATCAACACCGAACGCGGAACGCTGTAATAATCGCCATCTTCTTCGGCGAAACGCGGGAGATGGGGCAGCAGCGTGTGAATTATAGTTCATCATACTAATTTGCTATAAATTAAAAACGGACCATACTGTAGTGTATAGAAGCTTGTATTGCCTTGGAGGTGTGCCATGAAAGGGGACAGTGCGGCCTGGCAAGGCCACGTGTTCTA
>Ga0233420_10000514_pt1 | contig 16455 bp, 16 predicted proteins | sample Watercolumn_Mata_4_FD_183009 | JGI IMG/M metagenome (GOLD analysis project Ga0233420, IMG submission 183009) | Freshwater microbial communities from Lake Matano, South Sulawesi, Indonesia - Watercolumn_Matano_2014_102_MG | ecosystem: Environmental > Aquatic > Freshwater > Lake | place...
CGCTCCTCTCGCGGATCAAAGAACATCATCTTCCGCAGGAAGCGTTCGAGTGGTATATCGATCTCCGGCGGTTTGGGACAGTGCCGCATGCCGGATTCGGCCTCGGAGTCGAACGCACCGTCGGCTGGATTTGCGGCCTGGATCACGTTCGGGAGACGATTCCCTTTGCCCGAATGATCTATCGAAACACCCCTTAGCAGAATTCATGCTCAAAGTCTCACACCTTCGGAAAGCGTATGAGAGCGTTGTTGCAGTCGACGACGTCTCTCTCGAGGTCCAGCGCGGGGAACTGTTCGGCTTGCTCGGTCCGAATGGCGCCGGGAAGACAACGACGATCCGCACGGTCCTGAATGTCATCGCGCCGGACAGCGGAACCATCTCGTTTGATGGAAAGCCGTTCACGCCGGAAATGTGGAATGTCATCGGGTACCTGCCCGAAGAACGAGGACTGTACCGCAAGAGCAAGATTATCAATACGATCCTCTACTTTGCTTCGTTGAAGGGGCTGGACGAACACGAGGCAAAACCGCTTGCCTACCAATGGCTTGACCGCTTTGGTTTGAAAGAGAGCGCGCACCGAAAGGTCGAGGAGCTCTCGAAGGGAAATCAGCAGAAAGTCCAACTTATCATCTCCGTCCTCCACCGGCCTCAGTTGTTGATCCTCGATGAACCGTTCTCCGGTCTCGATCCTGTCAATCAGATCATGCTGAAAGATGTTCTGATGGAGCTGCGACAGCAGAACGTCGCAATCGTGTTCTCCACGCACCAGATGGAACAAGTGGAGAAGATGTGTGACAACATTTTTCTCATCAACAGGGGACGAGAGGTGCTGAGCGGCTCCCTTCGGGACGTCAAAAAGCGATATGGGACGAATTCATTGCGGATCGAGTATGAGGGGGATGGAGAGTTCCTAAAGACGATGTCGAATGTGAAGCGGGCGGACGTTTATCAGAATTATGCCGAACTTGAACTCGTGGACGCCGCACATAGCTCGAAGGTGCTGTCGAAACTGGACGCCAAGCTGAGCATCCAGAAGTTCGAAATCGTTGAACCGTCGCTCAATTCGATTTTCATCAACGTAGTGGGCCCCCCGCCGGAGATGCAGGATCTGGTGACCCCGCCTGTGACCCCGAAGAAGCGGGAGAAGAAGCCAGCTGCTCCTGAGGTGAGGAAACAATTTCGCTCCGTCATCCTTACCACTGTTGTCTTTGTTGCGATCACGATATCTACGGTATTCGTCGATGATCCGCAATGGTTCATACCACTGATCTTCCTTGCGGCGGTTGGCTTTTCGGTGTTCAGATATCTGAAGGTTAAACGTGACGTTGAGGACGCGGAGAGGAAAAAGGAGGTGGGAGGGAGCCGATGAAGTACCTCGTCGTGGCGAAGTGGGAGTTCCTCGAGAAGGTGAAATCGAAAGCGTTCATCATCTCCCTTATCCTCATGCCGGTGATCATGGTGGTGTTTGGGTTGCTCCCTGGTTTGCTGGCATCGAAACCCGACGACAAGACCATCACGATCGGAGTGCTTGACGAGACAGGCAAGATCGTCACTCCGCTCTCCAAACGGCTTGATGAGAAGTATAGACTCCCCGACGGCAGGCCGAACTATCTAATCCGAGATCTGACAGAGCCGCTTCCTGCTGACGAGCAACGTGCGCGCGCTCTGAAGATGGTCGTGGAAAAGAAGGTGGAAGGATATTTTCTCATCCCGGCAACCGCGTATGACAGCGGAAAGGTTGAGTACCGGGCAGAGAATGTTGGCAACTTCCGGGTGAGTGAGCGTCTTGCGCGAACGATTGAGGAAGTCATCGTGGAGCACCGGCTCCAGACCCAGGGGATAAACGCGGAGCAGGTCCGGAAGCTGATGAAGGGGATCGATGTTCGATCGATCAAGATCAGCGAGAAGGGGGAAGAGAAGGAATCCGGATTCCTCGAGACGTTCTTCAGCGCATACATCGCGGTGATGATGTTGATGTTCCTGGTGCTGACCTCGGGACAGCTCCTGATCCGAAGCGTTGTTGAAGAGAAGTCGAATCGGGTGATTGAAGTGCTGCTGTCCTCATGCTCGGCGCGTGATGTTATGATAGGCAAGATTCTGGGATTGAGCGGCTTAGGCCTCTTCCAGATGTTCATCTGGGGAATGATCGGTCTCGGGATCGGATTGCAGACGGGTGCGAGTCTCTTTGCCATCGAGAACCTGGCGCTTTCGTTTGTATACCTGATCCTCGGGTATCTCCTCTACTCTGCGATTTTCGTCGCAGCTGGCTCCCCGGTCACGACAGAGCAGGAGGCACAACAAATTACGAGTTACGTGAGCTTGTTCCTGGTATTCCCGATCGTCCTCGCGATGCCGGCCATGCAGAATCCGGACGCGCTGTTCCTCCGGATACTGTCCTATGTTCCGTTGCTGACGCCGGCATTCATGATCATGCGGATTCCGATTCAGATGCCGCCGCTGTGGGAGATCCTTGCGACGATCGCGCTCCTCGTCGTTTCGTGTGTGTTCATGATGTGGGTGGCGGGAAAGATTTTCAGGACCGCCATTCTGATTTACGGCAAGCGCCCATCTCTGGGTGAGCTAGTTCGATGGCTCCGGGCGGCCTGAAGCCTGCACCGGAGGTTGTTTTCAAACGAATCCGATCATCATAAACCCAACAGACCGTCCGTGAACCTCGAAACAATCCTCTTCTACTTTCTTGGCGCCATTTCGGTGGGTTCTGCTCTGATGATGGTGACCCGCAGAAATCCCGTGATCGCGGCGCTCTATCTCATCCTTAACTTTTTTGCGCTCGGAGGTCTGTACCTTACCCTCCATGCACAATTCATCGCATTCATCCAGATTCTCGTCTATGCCGGCGCGATCATGGTGCTTTTCCTCTTCGTCATCATGCTGCTGAATCTGGGCGACGAAAAGCAGCTGCGGGAGAGAATTTCGTACAAGAAGATCGTCGGCGCGGGACTCAGTTTTGGAGTCCTCATGGAACTGGTGTATGTGATTGGTTTCTCGGGAGCGACACTCCCGCCGTCGCAGTTTGAGAAGGCGGTTGAAGTCGGGACGGTGGAACATATCGGTCTGGAGTTGTTCACGACATTTCTCTTCCCCTTTGAGGTGACGTCAATTCTGCTCCTCGTGGCAATCGTCGGAGCCGTGGTCCTGGCCAAGAAAAAATTGAAATAATCCTATGGAACTACAATCCTATCTGATTCTGAGCGCAATTACCTTCGTCATCGGCGTCGTTGGGGTGCTCGCACGACGCAATGCGATTATCGTCTTCATGTCCATCGAGCTGATGTTGAATTCGGCCAATCTTTCGCTCGTAGCGTTTTCGTCCTTTCTTGGCGATGTGAGAGGCCAAATGCTCGTGTTTTTTGCCATGACGGTCGCAGCGGCGGAGGCAGCCGTCGGACTGGCTATCATCATCGCCATGTACCGTAACAAGCAAACCGTGAATCTTGAAGAGATCAATATTTTGAAGTGGTGAACGAATCGGGTCAAGTGGCGATCTCGCCATCGAGCCATCCTGAACAATCAGGAACTGACTTATTGACCCGATCACCTGATGACTCAATCACCCGATGCTCTATCATCTATACTCTTGAACTAACTCAATCCCAACGCCCATGTTCTCGATTACACCACTCATAGTTCTGTTTCCCCTGCTCGGGTTCCTCGTCCTTGGCCTCGTCGGCAGGAAGATAAAGAACGAAACGATCGTTGGCATCATCGGAAGCGGCGCGGTTGGCCTGTCGTTCCTCGTCGCTGCATCGATCTTTGCCGCGATGCTGGGAATGCAACCTGAAGAGCGAAAGCAGATCGTTGAGCTGTTTACATGGATATCCGCATTCACCGGCACGGCGTCGTCCTTCGATGCCTCTGTGGCATTTCAGGTCGATCAGCTCTCCATTCTCATGACGCTCATCGTGACCGGAGTGGGATTCCTGATTCACGTCTATTCGATTGGCTACATGCATGGCGATCCGGGATTCTGGAGATTCTTCGCGTACCTGAACCTCTTCATCTTCGCGATGCTGAACCTCGTGTTGGCGGACAACTTCCTCCTCATGTTTCTGGGTTGGGAAGGTGTGGGATTGTGCTCGTACCTTCTGATCGGATTCTGGTACGATCGTAAGTTCGAGACTGGCGGGTACAAGCCCGGAACGGCAACGACTGCAGATGCAGCAAAGAAGGCATTTGTCGTCAACCGGATCGGCGACTTCGGGTTCCTGCTTGGGATGTTTCTGATTTTCACTCAGTTTGGGAGCCTGAATTTTGAGACCGTCTTTGGCAGTGCGTCGGTGCTGGACGGAGAAAACACTACCATGATTTGGATCGGACTTCTGCTCTTCGTGGGTGCAACTGGAAAATCTGCACAGATACCGCTGTTCGTCTGGTTGCCCGATGCGATGGCTGGTCCTACTCCCGTGAGCGCATTGATTCACGCAGCCACAATGGTCACCGCCGGCGTCTACATGGTTGCCCGCTGTTCGATCCTATATGCCCTGGCTCCGACTGCGCTGGAAGTTGTGGCGATCATCGGCGGAGTGACCGCGATCGTTGCCGCCAGTATCGGACTTGTTCAGAATGACATCAAAAAGGTCCTTGCGTATTCTACTGTCAGCCAGCTCGGATACATGTTCCTCGGATTGGGCGTCGCAGCCTTCACGGCAGGAATTTTTCATGTCTTGACGCATGCCTTCTTCAAAGCGTTGCTCTTTCTCGGATCAGGCGCTGTGATCCACGCGATGCATGAAGAGCAGGATATCCAGAAGATGGGTGGACTGAAGCACCACCTCCCGACGACGTACAAGACGTTCCTCATTGGGGCGATCGCAATTGCCGGGATTCCTCCGTTTGCCGGCTTTTTCAGCAAGGATGAGATACTCTGGAAGGCGTTCAGCAGCGAGTATGGCTCCGTGATCTTGTGGGCTCTGGGCGTCGTTGGTGCGGCGCTAACGGCCTTCTACATGTTCCGGCTTGTGAGCCTCACGTTTGACGGCGAGAACCGATACTCAGCTGACATCCATCCGCACGAAGCCCCGAAAACGATGACCATCCCGCTCATGATTCTGGCCGGACTCTCAATCGTCGGCGGTTTCGTTGGTGTCCCGCAAAGCCTCCTTGGAGGTAATGCGATTGAGCACTGGCTGGAACCGATTTTTGCTCCAGCCTATGACAAGTTGAGGATTACTCCTCACGAGATCGAGATCACTGAGTATCTCCTCATGGCGCTCTCGGTTGCTGTTGCAGCCGGAGCAATCTATGCGGCCCGGACCGTCTATTTGCGCAGAACGGAATTGGCTGAGCAATGGAAGGGCAGATTCCCTGTGCTTTACCGCATCCTGTTCAACAAGTACTATGTTGACGAGGCGTATGATGCGCTTGTTGTGCGCCCGACCGTGAAAGTGTCCGAAGGGCTCCTTTGGAAGGGAGTCGATGTCGCGGTGATCGACGGAATTGTTGACGGCTCGGCCAAGCTCACTGGGCTGGTTGCCCAAGGGATCAGGAAAGTGCAAAACGGAATCGCACAGCAGTATGCAACGATCTTCGTCGGTGGGATCGTGTTCATCTTTCTGTGGTTGATATTTGGCTAGACCAGACTGCGAGAGACACTCCATGATTTTCGACAACATCCTTTCGATCACAATCTTCTTCCCGCTGCTCGGTGTGTTGGCTCTGTTCTTCGTCAAGAAAGAGAACGGCGAGCTCATCAAGCTGATCGGTCTCGTCACGAGCGGACTGACATTTGCGGTCTCCCTGATCCTCTATCTGAATTTCGATCCCGCGACTCCGGGATTCCAGTTCAGGGAGTACACGCTCTGGATACGGTCGCTGAACATCAGCTACTATGTGGGCATTGACGGCATGTCGCTGCTCCTCATCGTGCTGACGACCTTCCTGACGCCGGTCGCTCTTCTTGGAACATGGGACTCCATTCAGCAGAAGCTGCGAGGGTATACCATGATGATCCTCCTTCTTGAGGTCGGCATGGTAGGTGTGTTCGCGGCGCTCGATTTGTTCCTCTTCTACATGTTCTGGGAAGCGATGCTCATCCCGATGTATTTCATCATCGGCATTTGGGGCGGACATGACCGCATCTATGCTGCCATCAAGTTCATCCTTTTCACGCTCTTTGGCAGTCTCCTCATGCTTGTGGCGATTCTGGCGCTCGCGTACTTTGCCTCTACGCTGCCCGACGGTTACTTCACGACGAATCTCGTTCAGCTGTACAGCGTGGGACCGCGAATGGCGCTCTCTCTCCAGACCTGGATGTTCCTCGCATTTGCACTCAGTTTTGCGATCAAAGTGCCGCTGTTTCCGTTCCACACATGGCTTCCTGATGCACACGTGCAGGCGCCGACGGCAGGAAGCGTGCTCCTTGCCGGAGTGCTCCTGAAGATGGGTACCTACGGCCTCATCCGGTTCTGCCTGCCGCTCTTTCCTCATGCGGCGTTGAAATTCGTTCCTCTGTTGGGGATTCTCGCGGTGATAGGAATCATCTATGGCGCACTCGTTGCGATGGTCCAGACAGACCTGAAGAAACTCGTTGCCTACTCATCAGTCTCGCATCTCGGGTTCGTCGTCCTGGGCATATTTGCCATGACGGAGGAGGGTGTTCAGGGGGCCATCATTCAGATGATCAATCACGGACTCTCAACCGGAGCGCTCTTCTTGATCGTGGGCATGATCTACGACCGCGCACACACGCGCACAATCTCTGACTTTGGGGGAGTTGCGAAAATCATGCCGGTGTACGCGACACTGTTCATGATTGTCTCGCTCTCGTCGATCGGGTTGCCCGGGCTGAACGGATTCGTCGGAGAGTTTCTCATTCTCCTTGGGAGCTTCAAGTCGACGATTCTTGGATCGCCGGTATACGCGGTGTTTGCTTCGTCGGGAGTGATTTTGGCCGCGGTCTACCTCCTGTGGGCCTACCAGCGCATGATGTTTGGTAAAATGCGCGAGGACGGTTTGTACGGTGGGCATACGCTGAATGATATCAATAATCGTGAGATCTTCTCGCTCGCGCTGCTGGTCGTGTTTATTGTCTGGATCGGCGTCTATCCCGCCACTTTCATGAGCAAATCGGCTCCGGTGGCAAGACAACTCGTTCGGGGGATGGAGGGAATCCGGCAAGGTGTGCTCATTCGTACGGCAGACGACAGTCAGGCGAAGGTCATGTCGCCGCGATAAGCTCAATCGAGCCAGATTCGGAGCCTGATGAAGAAGCCACAGAGATGGACCATCGTTGCCGCAGTGCTTGGAGGCGCTGCTGCATTTGTGTTCTTCAACAGTCTTGGACATGCGCTCGAAGAACAGGTGATTTCACCTGTGCCGCTTTGGGCGGTGATTCCATTTGTTCTTTTACTTGCGTCGATTGCGGTGATGCCCTTCATTCATCGTGAATGGTGGGAGCACCGATACCCGGTCGTAGCGATCAGTTTGGGGTTCGTGGTGGTCGCGTACTATGTGTTTGTGGTACAGAACGCCCCTCGACTTGCGTTGACGCTCTATGACTATGTCAGTTTCATCTCTCTGATCGGATCGCTGTTCGTTGTGGCGGGGGGGATTCATTTCAATTTGCGCGGCAAGGCCGCGCCATGGGAGAACGTAGCGCTCCTGGCGTTTGGAGCTTTGATTTCAAACCTGCTGGGCACAACAGGCGCCTCGATGCTGCTCATCAGGCCGTATTTGAGATGTAACAGAGCCCGGATCCGGGGCTACCATGTGGTGTTCTTTATTTTCATCGTAAGCAACATCGGTGGGGCGTTGACGCCTATTGGCGACCCGCCGCTGTTCCTTGGCTACCTGAAAGGAATCCCGTTCCTGTGGGTGCTTTCGAGAGCGTGGGAATCGTGGATGCTGGTTTTGTGCATTCTGCTTTGCTTGTTCTACGTGATCGACACGTACCAGTTCACAAAGGTGTCGCGCACAATTCAGGCGGAGGCAATTGAACCTGACCAGGTTCGGTTTGGCGGACTCCACAACGCCTGGTTCCTTCTCATTATCATCGCGGCGGTGTTCATCGAAAAGCCACTCATGCTGCGAGAGATCATCATGTGGAGTGCGGCGCTGGCATCGTACTACACGACTACCGAAGAGGTGCACGGAAAGAACGGTTTTAACTTTCTGCCGTTGAAAGAAGTTGCGATCCTGTTCCTTGGGATCTTCGCCACAATGATTCCGGCCCTGGACTGGCTGGAACTGAATGCGTCGGCACTCGGTATTGTGAAGCCCGGACAGTTTTTCTGGTTTACTGGAGGACTCTCAAGTGTGCTGGACAACGCGCCGACGTATCTGAGTTTTCTCAGCACTGCGATGGGATTGCACGGCGGCTCGATTGAAAACGCAGCTCACATGCAGGCGCTTCTCAGCATCTCACCGCCTGCTGCCCTTGGCCTGGCAACTCCGCTGCAGCCGGGGATGCTCGAGTTCTCTGCTTCATCATGGAAGTATGTTCAGGCGATTTCCCTTGCAGCAGTGTTTTTCGGGTCGATGACGTACATCGGCAATGGACCGAACTTTATGGTGAAATCGATTGCCGAGCAGGCTCGGGTGAAATGTCCGTCGTTCTTTGGCTATGTTGTGTTGTACAGTGCACCAATATTGATTCAGATATTCTTTCTGGTATGGTACCTTAATTTCTCATCGTGAGAATTCTCAAACTCCAAGAGACCTATGAGTATCACCTCAACGGATCTAGTTCATAGCTCACCACTCCTCGCCCTGGTGTCGTTTGGATTGCTCGCCCTCATCGTTGAGGCGGCGGGAAAAGACAGGCCGACATTGTCGTACTGGATAGGTCTGGCAGGAGTCGCAACATCGCTGGTCTTGTCGTTCCTCCATCTCGACAAGGGAATACCTGTTTTCGGAGAAATGCTCTTCCAGGGCGGGTTCGCAGGGTACTGTAACATCGTTTTTCTGAGCTCAGCACTTTTATCCATTGTCCTTACGAAGGGATACCTGGAAAGGATGGAGAGCCACCGCGGTGAATTCTACATCCTGCTCATCTTCGCGACGTCTGGAATGATGCTGATGGCCGGGGCATTAGACCTCATCACGGTGTTCCTCGGTATCGAGCTCATGTCCGTGTCGCTCTATGTCCTGGCAGGATTCATGAGGAAGAAAGAACGATCGAACGAATCCGCGCTGAAGTACTTCTTGCTGGGTGCGTTCGCAACGGGGTTTCTTCTGTATGGAATTGCACTGATCTACGGAATCTCAGGAACGACAAATCTGCTGCGCATTCATGACGCATTCCCCGAGCTCATGGGAAATTCGCTGTTCGTCATCGGGTGCGGACTTATTCTGATCGCTCTTGCATTCAAGGTTTCTGCAGTCCCATTCCATATGTGGGCTCCCGATGTCTACGAAGGAGCGCCCACTCCGGTAACCGGATTCATGTCCACTGCTGCGAAAGCGGCCGCGTTCTCGACGTTCGTCCTGCTCTTTGTCCGGATCTTTTCAATTTCCGGCACATCTCTCAGCCAGATCCTTGCATTTGTGTCTGCCGCCACGATGATCGTAGGAAACGTAACGGCGATCGCCCAGACGAGCATAAAGCGGATGCTCGCATACTCCAGCATCGCACATGCCGGGTACATGCTCAGCGGTGTGGCGGCGGCAAACACGGAAGGGGAGACCGGTGTGCTGTTCTATCTTCTCGCCTATACGTTCATGAACGTTGGCGCCTTCGGGATCGTCTCGTGGATCGAAGGGATTGATGACAAGAAGCTCACCCTGGATGACTACGCGGGCCTTGGAGCCCGGCGTCCCGTGGTCGCTGTGCTCATGGCAATCTTTATGTTCTCTCTCGCCGGGATCCCGCCATTTGCAGGGTTCTTCGGCAAGTATTACGTTTTTCTGGCGGCCGTCAAGGCTGAAATGACCTGGCTGGCAATTATCGGCGTACTGACAAGCCTTGTCTCAGCATACTACTATTTGCGAATCGTTGTGCTGATGTACTTCCGGGACGGAGAAGCTGATGTGGACAGTCAGGTACCGTTGCCCGCGCTCATTGCTGTCGTCATTGCTGCGGTTCTGGTGCTTGCCTTGGGACTGTATCCTTCACTCGTTGTAGATATGACGAGGGGGTTCTTCAAGATCTGAGGGCACTCCAATGAGAACGATTGTCTCTGCGGCGGAGATGAGATGGTGCGATGAAGCAACCATCAAGACCCACGGCATTCCCGGCATGCTGCTCATGGAACATGCAGGGAGTGGAGTTGCAGCAGTCATTGGGTGCCAGTACGGACCCATCCAGGGAAAGCACATCCTGATATTTTGTGGGAAGGGGAACAACGGAGGGGATGGTTTTGTCATCGCGCGTTTGCTCCTGAACAAAGGCGCTTCTGTTGAGGTGGTCCTCCTCACTACAGCCACGAAACTCGAAGGGGATGCCCGCACGAACTTCGCCACTCTCGCACGCCTCGCCCGCGCACACCGTAGCCAACTTCAGATTCACAAGCTGTCCCCGGGTCTTCTCCCACGACTGAAGAAACCTGAACTCATTGTGGATTCCATCTTTGGCACAGGCTTCACGGGCGAAGTGAAGGGATCAGTCGCGAAGGTTGTCGACTGGATCAATGCGCAATCTGTTCCAGTTGTCTCCGTTGACATCCCGTCCGGCGTAAACGGTACGTCCGGAATCGCTGCATCGAAGGCCATCTGTGCTGAACGAACGGTGACCTTCGGATTGCTCAAGACGGGGCTGCTGTGCAACCAGGGACAGGATCTCGCGGGCGCGATTCATCTGATTGATATCGGAATCCCTCCGGTCGTCCAGAGATCGAAGAAGCTGAAGACGTTCCTCACGGAAACGTGCGACGTGAAGAGCGTGTTACCGCGGAGGGCATCGACCGCGCACAAGTACTCTGTCGGAAAGGTTCTGGTGATTGCCGGCTCAAAGGGGTTCACCGGAGCTGCGTACCTCTGCGCAAAAGCAGCGCTTCGGGCAGGGGCCGGCGCCGTGATGTTGGCGACGCCGGAGAGCGTGTATCCGATTCTCGCCAAAAGACTGGCTGAAGCTATTGTGACGTCAGTCCCGGCAACAAAAGAGGGCACGCTGGGGATAGATTCCCTGCCTGCCCTGAAGGAAAAACTCGAGTGGGCTGATGTGGTAGTCGTCGGGCCAGGACTCTCCACTCATGCAGAGACGCTGGAAGTCATCAAGCAGATCATTACTGCATCTTCAGGTAAGATTGTCGTGGATGCTGACGCACTTCGAGTTGTTGCAGAGCTTGGACTACGAAAATGTGCAAAGCTGAAAGGCGAGTTTGTCCTGACTCCGCATGCCGGAGAATTGTCTCGAATTGTAGGCACGCCATCGGCACAAATCGAAGCTGACAGGGTTGAGGTGTCCCGTGCGAGTGCGATGGCCGGTAAGTTGGCACTCGTTCTGAAGGGCGGTCCAACGGCGACGGGGCTCCCGGACGGCCGCGTGTTTGTGAATTCGACCGGCAATCCAGGCATGGCAACTATCGGGTCTGGAGACGTGCTTGCAGGAATGATTGCCGCGCTCTGGGCGCAGGGAATGAGCAGGGAGAACGCGGCTGTTTCCGGAGTGTACCTCCATGGTCTTGCTGGCGATTGCGCAAAGGAGTGCTTGGGTGAACGCAGCATCGTGGCGCACGACCTCATCGACTACCTGCCCGCGGCAATCGGAAGGATCGAATCGCCCTGAAGAGTTTTCTGAAATATCAGCTCCCTCCGATTATCTGGGTCCTATTGATCTACGTCCTGTCCTCGATCTCAGACTTCCACATTCGACTTGACAAGATCCCACAGGGCACAGACAAAATCATCCACGCCGTCATCTATTTCATCCTCTGCTTGTTAATCCGTCGGGCGTTTTTCTATCAGAACAGGTTTCCTCTGCTCAAATCGTACGCACTGATGGGAGCCTTCATCTTCAGCGTTGTGTACGGACTGCTGGACGAGTATCACCAGAGATCGGTGCCGAATCGCAGTGTTGATTTCTACGACTTCCTTGCTGATGCCGGCGGCGCACTGCTCTATGTGGCGATCTTCTGGCTCAGAAACCGCCAGGATGACAACGGACGTGAGCTTCAGAAGGGTTGACAGAGGGCTCAAATCTGTTTATATTGCACCAGTAACTATTCCGCCGAGTGCACCTGGAGCCGGCGGTTTTTTGTTCTTGAGGGGGTAGGTCCTGTAAAGTGAAGGAACGATTGTGAAGTTCGACCTCTTGAAGACCGATGGGAAGGCGAGAGCTGGATCATTCGAAACGGGTCATGGCGTGGTCGAGACTCCAGTCTTCATGCCGGTCGGGACGCAGGGGAGCGTGAAAGCCATCGAGCAGCGGGAGCTCGAAGGGATCGGTGCCCGGATTATTCTGGGAAACACGTACCATCTCTATTTGCGACCGGGAACGGAACTTCTAAGGACGGCAGGAGGGCTTCACGGGTTCATTGGATGGAAGCGGGCGATTCTTACTGACAGCGGCGGCTATCAGGTTTTCAGTCTGAATGAGCTGCGGACCATCGAGGAAGAGGGGGTCACCTTCAAATCACACATCGATGGCTCGACTCATGTGTTTACTCCCGAGTCGGTCATCGGCATCCAGAGGGACCTCGGTTCCGACATCATGATGGTGCTCGATGAGTGTGCGCCGTTTCCGTGTGACAGAGAATATGCTCAGCGGTCCAACGAGCTCACGATTAGATGGGCTGAGCGCTGCAAGGCAGAGTGTGAACGCACGAAGCCGCTCTATGGGCATGACCAGGCGCTCTTCGGAATCGTGCAGGGAAGTGTGTATCCCGAAATCAGAGAACAAAGCGCGCGAGCGTTGGTTGGCATGAATTTCGACGGCTATGCGATCGGAGGTCTTGCCGTAGGTGAAACCACCGAGGATATGTACCGGATGATAGAGACGACGGAGCCGTTTCTTCCGAGCGACAAGCCCAGATACCTCATGGGTGTCGGAACGCCGGCAAATCTGATTGAAGCGATCTCTCGTGGTATCGACATGTTCGACTGTGTCCTTCCTACCAGGAATGGCAGGAATGCAAATCTGTTTACGAGGCAGGGGACACTGAACATGAGGAACGCGAAGTACAAGGCCGACCTGACGTCACCCGACCCGTCGTGCACGTGCTATACCTGTTCGAACTTCTCACGAGCATATCTGAGGCATTTGTTTCAGGTTCGTGAGATCCTGGGGCTTCAACTGGCGACGATTCATAATCTCTCATTCTATCTTTGGCTCATGCAGGAGGCTCGGAAAGCCATTCTCGAGTCCCGGGTCGAGGCGTGGAAGAAGAGCATGCTGACGCAGTTGGCACCTGATGAAACGACAGTACGAATGACCGACTATACAATTCATTAATTCATAACGGAGGCAGACGTGTACCAGTACCTGATCCTTGCGCAACAAACCCCGGATGGTGGCGGATTTCTTCAGACCATCATTCTCTTCGGATTGATCTTTGTGATTTTCTATTTCATGATTATTCGCCCTCAGCAAAAACGCCAGAAAGACCGTCAGAAGATGCTCGATGCTCTTGAAAAAGGGGACAAGATCGTTACAGCCGGTGGCATCTACGGGACTGTGGTTGGAATTGAAGAGAAGACCGTGTTGGTCCAAATTGCTGATAACGTAAAGGTGAAGGTCGATCGAGGTTCAATCGGTAACGTTCTGCGCGAGGCCAAGCCAGAAGAGAAGACAAAGTAATGAGGTGAGAGATGCGGGCCCTCGTGGCGGTGGTGGGAAGGGGCTGGACTCGCATTCGGCGTGGCACTTTTTTCTTGCGTCTTACGGCATTTAGTGATAGCTTGCTCTCGATGTGAGCAGAGCCACCATCTCTTGGCCGGGATGATGGCTTTTCTTTTTGCCTTGCGGCATGACATAGGATTCGGGCCAACGATGGAGGAATCATGGGAGAGAAGAACAACGGAACGGTGTATCTGACTCGCGAACGTCTCGTAGAGCTGGAAGCGGAGTTACGCGATTTGAAGATTCATGGTCGGACCGACATCGCTCAGAAGATCGCTGAAGCGCGTGGACATGGAGACTTGAGCGAGAACGCGGAGTATGAGGCCGCAAAAGAGGCTCAGGAGCACCTCGAGATTCGCATCGCAAAGCTCGAAGAGACGCTGATGAGGGCGCGCATCATCGAGAGCTCGGAACTCCCCAACGATAAGGTGTACATTCTCTCCGTCGTGAAGCTGCAGGACCTGAAGAGTGGGGAGGAAAAAGAGTATCGGCTGGTCTCGCCAGAGGAGGCCGATTTCGAAAAGAACAAGATCTCTGTAACGTCTCCGTTTGGCAAAGGGCTCATGGGAAAGGTGAAAGGGGATCTGGTCTCCATCCGTGTTCCCGCAGGCGAATTGAAGTACAAAATCCTTGAGATCAGCCGTTAGACCGTTGAGGTCGTTGGCTTCATGATATTCACAGGAGATCGACGGCCGCTCACGCTTGTGTCAATGTTAAAGCTGCTCGGTTGTGACTGTGCATAGTCCTTGTTGATGTTTCAAGGGGGTACAGACCGTCAACAATCTCTTCGTGACCTCTTCGACAATCATCACCGCTCTGCGATTCAACACTTCCGATTTCGTATGCCTAAGAATCTTGAACTGAAAGCCCGTTATCCATCACTCATTGAAGCGATGAGATACGCGGAGGGTATTGGTGCGCATCGAACGGAAGTGCTTCACCAGAAGGACACCTACTTTCTGTCCGGTATGGTGCGTCTCAAGTTGAGAGAAATCCGGGGAAATCGCTCGGAAGTGATTGCTTATCGGAGGCCAGACACAAACTCGATCAGATATTCAGACTATGCTGTGGTCCAGATTCCAAATGCAAGAGAGGTAAGGCAGCTCTTTGCACAGCTTTTCGGGATCGAGGTCGTGGTTAAGAAGAAGCGGATCTTATATCTTTACAAAAACGCTCGCATTCATATCGATTTCGTAAGGGGTTTGGGGAACTTTGTTGAGTTTGAAGTACTCGTGGTTCACGGAAAGAGGCAGGCAGAATCGCTGATGAATTTTCTACGAAAGCGATTTGGAATTAAGAAGCAATCGCTGATAGGGGGATCATATAGCGATTTGTTACTGGGGCGCTCCAGGCGTGGCACAAAACATGCATAACGGCAGGCGCCGGAAAAACAAAATTCGCGCTTGACTTTCAAAACGAACGCGTCTATATTCTCACTGTCGATGTTTTGACACCGCACCGGTGCGAAAACAAAGTGCTTGCGTTCCGAGACCGTTTTTGGTATATTTTCACACCGTATGCGGGAATAGCTCAGTTGGTAGAGCGCAACCTTGCCAAGGTTGATGTCGCGGGTTCGAATCCCGTTTCCCGCTCTGTCCCGATCCCCGATGAGGGGAGGGGACATCTGACAGCTGGTTGTCAAGCACTCTGGTTGTCAGACACTTCCTCTATGAACTTGCCCCGTTGCCACCACTCCCACCAGGCAACGGGGTCTTTTTTTGTCTCAGAGGAAGCTTGAAGATTGCGGAATGTGGATTGATGAGTGCGGACTGTTTTGTTCTCTGAAGATTCAGGCTGATCGCGGAGTGCGGATTGGCGACTGCAATGATTGATGATAACAATGCTCTTTCCTGAGATGTGTAGACCACATCAATGGGGATCATTGCTGCCTGAGGCCTTCGCAGTCTACATTCTACAATCTGCATTCTACATTCACGTTGGCGCGGTACCGCACCCGCCTGCGGCGGGCAAGAGTGGTAAGGGAGAGGTTGATGTATACGGTGTATGTTCTGAAGAGCCTGAAAGATGGTAAGCAGTATACCGGCTCGACAGAGGATCTGGAAAGGCGGCTGAAGGAACATAATGCAGGCAAGACAGCATCGACCAGAAGGCGGCGACCTTTTGTACTGGTTCACACCGAAGAGTATGAGTCGAGAGAGGCTGCTGAAGATCGAGAGCGATACCTCAAAACAGGCAAAGGAAGAGAAGAACTCAAGAAGTTGCTCATTGGCGCGGTACCGCACCCGCCTGCGGCGGGCAAGAGTGGTAAGGGAGAGGTTGATGTATACGGTGTATGTTCTGAAGAGCCTGAAAGATGGTAGGCAGTATACCGGCTCGACAGAGGATCTGGAAAGGCGGCTGAAGGAACATAATGCAGGCAAGACAGCATCGACCAGAAGACGGCGACCTTTTGTACTGGTTCACACCGAAGAGTATGAGTCGAGAGAGGCTGCTGAAGATCGAGAGCGATACCTCAAAACAGGTAAAGGAAGAGAAGAACTCAAGAAGTTGCTCATTGGCGCGGTACCGCACCCGCCTGCGGCGGGCAAGAGTGGTAAGGGAGAGGTTGATGTATACGGTGTATGTTCTGAAAAGCCTGAAAGATGGTAGGCAGTATACCGGCTCGACAGAGGATCTGGAAAGGCGGCTGAAGGAACATAATGCAGGCAAGACAGCATCGACCAGAAGACGGCGACCTTTTGTACTGGTTCACACCGAAG
>Ga0233420_10000515_pt1 | contig 16427 bp, 17 predicted proteins | sample Watercolumn_Mata_4_FD_183009 | JGI IMG/M metagenome (GOLD analysis project Ga0233420, IMG submission 183009) | Freshwater microbial communities from Lake Matano, South Sulawesi, Indonesia - Watercolumn_Matano_2014_102_MG | ecosystem: Environmental > Aquatic > Freshwater > Lake | place...
CACAAATCTTGAAATTCGCCCAGTTTTATCCTGTAGTTTATCATGGAAAAGATGGATTTATCAACTGTGTTAATGCCGAAACGATTGGGTCGGCAGTCGTTCAACTTGGAGGAGGTAGAGAAGTCCCTGATGCTCCTATCGATCATTCGGTCGGTATAGTAATGAAGCAAAAAATTGGAAATCCAATATATGACGGTGATCTTCTTGGTTACGTGTATGCAAATGATAAAACTTCGGCAGCGCAAGCCTCTTTGGCAATTACCAAAGCAGTAACTGTAGGTTCAGAACGGATTGAACCTCCTCCTCATATTCATGAAATTGTAGAGTAGCTTGTCTTTTTATTCTTCTTGCATTTATTGTAGGTAGTTCTGTATACTATTGCCAATACTATTATTAATTCGATACTAGTATATGAAAAATATTGTTCCTGTAATCGTAATTTTGTTGCTTCTTCTCGGAGGTGGTTACTATTTCATGAATTCTCAAAAAACTAAACCGCAAGATATTGTGAAAGAAAAAACTACTGAAAGTACGGAGCAAGGAAACAATGTGTTTTCGAGCATTAAAGATGCGCTTTCAAAATCAATTTCCTTGAAGTGTGAGTATCCTGACCCAAAAGGCAAAGGTACTGTGACAAGTTACATCAAAAACGGAGCAGTTCGCATAATGAGTATAGCAATGGGAGAACAAGGTAATGGAAGCGCAATCATGAAAGAAAACAAAATGTGGTTTTGGAACGATGCGAAGAAAGAAGGAATGATGCTTTCGTTTGATCCTTCAAAAATGGCGAAGCCGGAGGGAGGCTCACCTTCAAATGAAGCTCAGGGAGAAAAAGTGTTGGCTGAAATGGAAAAATATAAAAGCTATTGTAAAGTAGAAACTGTTTCGGATTCATTGTTTACGCCACCGGCGGATGTAAAATTTACTGATTTGGAAAGCATGATGAAGGGATTTAAAGTTCCGTCAGGCGTGATGCCATCAATAGTGATACCAAGCGGCGCAATGATGCAAGAGGAATCCGATCAATAACATTATTTTCCGAAACCAATAAGCATCGCACCGACAGTCATAAGTACTGTCCCGATGACAATGGGAAGAGTGACTTTTTCCTTCAATAGGACTGCGGCTAACACAATGGTAAGAACTAAACTTAGTTTATCTATTGGAGAAACTCTGGATGCCTCGCCGAGTTGAAGGGCTCGGAAATAGAAAAGCCAGGACAACCCGGTTGCTATACCAGAGAGTATGAGGAAGACGAGTGATCCTTTGTCAATATGTGATAGTTGTTTTTGAGTACCCTGAAAAAATACAATTCCCCAGGCAAAAAGAAGAATGACAATGGTTCGTATTGCAGTTGCCAAATTAGAATTGACGTCTTTAACGCCTACTTTCGCTAGTATTGCGGTGAACGCTGCAAACAACGCAGACAGAATAGCATAAAACAACCAATTATTCATATTGTTTATTGTATCAGAGTACAATAGAATACAAATATGAACTTAGATATGGAAATGGTTCTCAAACTTCTGGTTGTGGGAGGGTTAATTTCGTTTATTTTACTTCTTATTAGTTTTCAGTTCATATTCGCGGTTATTGTACTTATTATAGTTATCGTTTCATATTATCTTTTGAGAAAAGATCAAGGAAGCGCATAAAGTTTGACACGGCTTATGTCGTTTTGATATATGAGTTGCCAGTTTGAATACCGTTTTGGAATCATACCTTCACCAATCAAAATATAATTAAACCAGTCTCCTTTTTTAAGGTATGATTCATGGATGAATGGAAAATTAACATAATAGAGATTGTGGATCCCATAGATCAATACCATATCTGTGGGCTTAATTTTTTTTGCAAAATATCCATCAATGTCATAAAAATCTCCAAACTTGAAATTCAAATTTTTTGCAAGAAAATCCGATTTTGTCTGGTTTCCCAAAATCACCGGAATGTATTTTTTGTTGGCAAAACTTCGATAACCAATTAAGACAAGCGCAATAAAAACAATTAATACAAATGAATATTTTTTTATGCTGTTTGATAACTTTTCTATAGTCATTAAGACAAGGATTGATCCAACAGGAAGATAAGGAAGAATAAAGCGACCACCGCCTGTTCTTGGAGTAAAATACCAAATAAGTAATCCAAATAAAGAGTAGTATGCGAATAATTTCTCTTGTTTTTTAAACTTGCCTAAATAAAGACAAATGAGAGGTACAAAAATAAGATATATAGGCGAGAGGGGATCTTGTGAATGGATCAGGAGACCCCATAATTCTTCAATAAAATTGAAAGGATTCAATAAATGTAATACATTATTTTCAAGAGGATAACCCGAAAAAAGCGGATATATGGGATTTCCGGTATGCAGGAAGCTGAAAACAAACCACGGAAGAGGTATGAGTAAAGAGATAAGAAGGAAGGAGATGAGTTGTCTGGGCTTTTTGATAAGAAGTGGAATATAAATCAAAAAAGATCCAACAGCGATGAGTTTAGTCGAAATAGTAAGACCCATCATGATTGCTGATAGATAAAGATACTTATTTTCTTTTTTATCTATGAAAATTAGAAATGCGGAAAATGTAAGAAGTTCAAAAAATGTACGCGCCAAATCAACATAAGCTGTAGTTGACATCCATCCTACAACAAGATTGGAATAAAAAATAACACAAGCAGCGAGAGCATATGTTTTATTTAAATATTTTTGTGCAATTTTATAGATTACGATAAGGATTAAAATACCGAAAATATAATGCAATAACTTGACCACTATTTCATTACTTAAAAGCAAGACCGCTGTATAAAGTATCTCGACGAGTTTTGGCATTGCAGAATAATACATAAGCCATCCTGGAATATACGTTATCGAATGGTTTTGAATATACAGTTTTGGAAGCGTGAGGTGATACCAAAGTGAGTCAAACGAAAGTTCTGGACCAAGAACACCGATAAGATTAACACCAGCTTGCGCAAAAAGAAGCGTTAAGAAAAAAACACCTGTTTTCGAATATTTCCAGCTTAATTTAATTCCTGATTTAAAGGTGTACAATAGGACGAAAATAAAAAAGACGGTTAATGGTAAAGCGAGACTTTGGTGCAGTAAGCCATTCACTCCAAGAAAAAAAATAATGTATGAATATATCCCGATTAATATTCCTAGAACAAACATATTCCTCCGCGACACAACAAATATCTAAGATATAAAAATAATAGTATGAATGACCAGATAACAAAAAAATAAAAAAATGATTTTTTCATTGTTCGACTTAATTCACCATTGTAATTTGTATACGTAATCGTTTTCAATTTGTCTTATGAACTGCAATTCCGGAAATGTACCAACCCTTTTACTCATTGATTCAAAGGAAAATCCTGGTAGCTGTTCATAATCTTTTTTATGGAGAATGATGTATTGTATTTTTATGTTTTTTAAATAATTGATAGTCTCTTTACTCGGAAACTCCTTCGTAAGAAATTTTGTATTCTGCTCCCACTCTTTTGGGGAAAAACCGCTATAACCGTTCACCATTTTTCTGAAATGAGAAGTGCTGAAATATTCCCTCATGAATTCAACGTTTGAAAATTGTTGTGCATCCCAGCTAAAAATAGGGAGCTCGATAATCGCTATGTCTTTCGGAAGAGTATTTACGAATGAATATACTTTCGGAAAATTATTTCTGTTAGGAACCTGAACGTATTTAAACGGAAATTTAATTTCAGCAAGTATTACTAATATGATAATTCCGGATATCAGTAACATTTTTTTCTTAAGGATTTGCCTTAATAACAGTCCAATAAAAACCGAAGATGAAAAAATTGTGAGCATTTCCCATCTACCGGAATTCCGTATTCCGCTAAATCCGGGAACAAGATAATAAAAAATAGCATAGGGTAAGGGAATCATGAATGGTTTTTTGACTACCTTTCCACCCCATTGAAATACGGGTCCCAAACTCAATACAAAAGAAGTTATAGCAATGAGCAAAAAAATTACTGGAAAAAACTTTCTTGCTCTTTTAAGCTTAAAAAAAGATATGCAAGATAATACAAATAGGATAATAAAGGCAAACCCCCAATACCCATCATAGCGATAAGGTCCTTTATCATGAGAATACAATGTTTTTAATATGAATTTTTCCAACCGGGTTCTTCCGTTTGGGTAGAAGGCGTATTCCGGCCTGTTGGCGAAATGAATAGTGTCCCTGATATCTCTAACGTAACGGAATTTTTTTGATGTTTGAAAATAGGGAATGCCAAGAAGGATTGTCAAAAAAGCAGTGATAGTAACAATAATAATCGCATTTTTAGAGAGGAGTTTTTTTAGAGAATTGCGTTTTGAAAAAAAATAGAAGAATAATATGGCTCCATAACAAACAATAAGAAAATAGCCAGGAAGAAAACTGCTTCCAATCTGCAAAAGGAAAAAGATTGAGGTAAAAATAAGATTTCTGATTTTTCCATCCTTAAGAAATTTGAGGAAAAATAAAATGCTTAATGGAATCCATTGGATAGAAATAACCTGCAACTGGAATAATCTTCCAAGAGTAAATGGCGAAAAAGATATAAGAATCCCTGCGACGAAAGAACTTACCCTATTTTTTGTGAGATACTCTACCAAACAATATGTAGAGAATCCCAAAAGGGTTAGAGAGAGAATGACGTTTATATTGAATGCAACAAGAGGATTTTTTAATATCATCGTGGGAATCAGTGCAAGGATCGCTGAAGTGAAGAATGGTTCAGAAAATGAAAGAGTGTGTGCATAAGGATAAAAAATATTTGCGTCAAATATATTAAAAGGATTGGTAAGTAGTGCATGGATATCCCAGTTAAGGATCCATGTTATTAACAGTTCGTCACCTTTACCAAATACATAGGTAGACAGATGAAAAATAAGAGGATAGGTGATTATAACAGTAATCAATAAATATGAAAGAAAGACAATTTTCTTCATAGTTCGGCAAGCTCACTATAAATTAAAGATTGTTTATACTGATTGCATCAATAATGCAAGAAGTATATCATAGAGGAAATGAAAACAGTGTCTCAGAAAAAAATGTTTTTTTCGATTTTCATAGTTCTTTCTTGTATCTTTCTTTTGCATTACAAAATAGTCGGTCAGGCAGTATATGGCGACGGAAGATTCTATTGGGCGTATCTAAGATCAGCTGTGAAGGATCATGACCTTGATCTTCGTAATGAACTCAATCGAGAATATTCACCAAAGGCAAATAATACCTTACAAGAAAAACCGTTTGAAAAAAAACAAATATTCAATTGGTTTCCAATAGGGGCATCGATCTCTTGGCTTCCTTCTTTTGGAATTGCGGATGGTTTGGCAAATATACTCCATCGCGCATCTCCTTCTTTTCCAAACAACGGGTATTCCGATATCTACCAGATCATGGTGGGATTGCAAAATGTTTTATTTGTTTCTGTTGGAATAATGTTGCTTTACCGTTTGCTTGCGAGCTATTTCAAACCTTTCATATCTTATCTTGCGATTATTCTTGTGCTATTTGGCACAAACCTTTTATATTACGGAGGAGTTGACGTGATTAATTCCCATCAATTTTCTTTCTTTATGAGTTCTCTCTTTTTGTATTATTGGGCAAAAACCAATAGGAAACGAAAGGCGACAGATTGGACTATTTTGGGAGCAATTCTTGGTTTTATGGCGATGGCACGCACGCAGGATGGTATTTTTGGATTACTTTTGCTTGATGTTTTTTTTCAGAAAAATACGGTACTGGAAAAAATACAGAACGTTTTATTATCTGGCATTGTTTTTTTGATTGTTTTTTCTCCACAGATGTTTATGTGGAAATACGTGTTTGGAAGTTATATCGTCAGTCCATATTTTCAAGGTGGTTTCAATTTTCTCCTTCCGCATTTCCTTGAGGTTTTATTCAATGCAAGAAATGGCTTATTCATCTGGACGCCCCTTTATATTCTCTGTTTTATAGGTATGTTTGCATTCCGTAAACGTTTTTTGCCCTTTATGCTTATTTCACTAGCCCAGTTGTACCTTATTATGAGCTGGTCCGGTTGGAATCAGGGAGAATCATTTAGTATACGCATGATGATTACGGGATTGCCTTATCTTGCGTTTGGACTAGCGGTAATTATAAAAGCCGCTATAAAAAAATTAAACATATTTTGGTTTATCTCTCTTTATAGTTTTTTTATTTTATACAACATAATAAGTATATTTAGATTTCTTTTATAATTAGCTCTATGTTTGAAAATAAAAAAATAGCGATCGTATATGACTGGATTGATAAATGGGGTGGAGTGGAAAGGGTTCTGTTAACGCTACATGAAATGTTTCCCCGTGCTCATTTTTACACTTCTTATTTTGATCAAAATACGGCAAGCTGGGCTAAAAAATTAACGATTCATTCTTCGTTCATCCAAAATCTTCCCAACGTCCTTAAAAAAAATAGAGTGCTGTCGATTCCCCTGTATCCATTCGCATTCGAGTCGATTAATTTTAGTTCGTACGATGTTGTTATTTCGGTTACGTCGTCTTTTGCAAAAGCGGTGATTACCAAACCCTCAACTTTACATCTTTGTTATTTGCTGACTCCTACGCGTTTTCTTTGGACGCATGTGAACGAATACCTCGAGAGCGATTTTCAAAAAGCTTTGGTTAGTCCTTTCAAACACTATCTAAAAAAATGGGATTTCGTTGCAAGTCAGAGGCCAGATGTAGTCATTGCGTTGTCAGAATCAATAAGGAAGAGATGTAAAAAATTCTACAAAAGAAATTCGCAGGTCATATATCCGCCGTTTGATGCAGAATACTGGACTCAAATTAAGTCCGAAATCCTAAATCCTAAATCCGAAGCAAATTCTAATTTCAAAATACTAAATGATAAATACTACTTGCTTGTATCACGACTCGAGCCTTATAAAAGAGTTGATTTGGCAATAAAAGTATTCAATGAACTGCCGGACATTACATTAATCGTAGTAGGGACAGGATCATTAGAGAAAAGCTTAAAGAATATTGCAAATAGAAATATTCGGTTTATTTCATATGTATCTGATGAGGAGCTTGCGGGTTTGTATGCAAGTGCAGAGGCACTCATTATGCCTCAGGAAGAAGATTTTGGATATGTGTCGCTCGAAGCGCAGTTTTTTTGATGCCCTGTTGTTGCATTCGGTAAAGGAGGAGCGACAGAAACAGTCCTTTCTGATAAAACAGGCGTATTTTTTTCCTTGCAAACAGTTTCATCATTAAAGAAAGCACTTGAACAATTTCATACGATGTCATACAATCTAAAAGTTGGTACCCAAAAGATCGGAGTAAATCATGTACAGAAGTTTGATAAAAGTATTTTTAAAAATTCTTTTTTGGAAACAATTCATCAATCATTAAAACTATGAAAGCAGTTATATTTGCAGGTGGTGTTGGTACAAGATTGTGGCCATTGTCGAGAAAAAAATCCCCGAAACAATTCGAAAAAATTATTGGTGAGAAATCTACACTGCAACTTGCTGTTGAACGACTGTATCCCGAATTCAAACCTGAAGACATTTATATAGCAACAGGCAAACAATATGTTGATATCGTTTCCAATCAACTTTCAGGAATTCCCAAAGAAAATATAATCGGCGAGCCCGAAAAAAAAGACGTCGGTCCTGCCGTAGCCTTTATGATGGGTTATTTATCAAAAAAATTTCCTCATGAACCGGTTGTTATTCTTTGGAGCGACCATCTTGTCCGTCATAAGGATTTGTTTAAAAAAATTATCTTAGGCTCAGGCGCACTGGTGAAAAAAGAACAAAATAAACTCATTTTCATTGGACAGAAACCTCGTTTTCCTTCGGATAATTTAGGTTGGATTGAAACAAAAGGCATTTATAAGAAAGAATTCGGCGTTACGTTCCATAAATTTCAAGAGCTTAAATATAAACCGAATAAGGAATTAGCGGAAAAGTATTTCAAGGATGAAAAATTCTGTTGGAATTTAGGGTATTTTGTTTCAACTCCCAAGTTTATCTATTCGATGTTTGAAAGATTTACTCCTCATATTTATCGACTGATCGAAAAAATCCTTTCATATAGTACTACAAAAGATTTCGAAAAAATGTTTTCCACCTATTATCATGAAATGCCTGAAATCAATTTCGATAATGCAATTCTTGAGCAGCTTGATAGGGAATTCGCATATGTTGTCGTTTCAGATATTGGATGGAGTGATGTTGGAGCTTGGGAAGCCCTTAAGGAAGCATTAGAGGAAAAAAGAGAAGACAATATTACAAAAGGAAATGTTCTTATGGAAGATTCATCGGACAATCTTGTTTACAATTATGACGAGAAAAAAATGATAGTAGGTGTAGACCTTGATGAAATTCTTGTAGTAAATACAAAAGACGTTTTACTTATAGCAAAAAAAACTTCTGTTTCGAAGATTAAAAAAATGGTGGAAGGTTTTAAGGGAACCGAGCATGAAAAATTAACATAATCTCTCATTTTTGATAAAATAGACCTAATGAAATTGATATATAGTGCTATTGGATTAACTCAGGGAACATCTTATTATTACTCACTCAAAAGATGGCTTGACCTTTTCTTAGCTTTTTTTCTCCTTATTTTATTTGCTCCTATTTATATAGTCGCTGCAATACTCATCAAACTTGATTCACCCGGTCCCGTTTTTGCCGATGTGCCTGAGAGAATTGGAGAAGGAGGAAAAAAATTTAAAATGTTCAAATTCCGTTCAATGATAATTAATGCCCATTTTTTACTTCGGACAGACCCGCGTTTCAAAACTTTGTTTCATGAATATAAAAAAGGAAGTTATAAACTCAAGAAAGACCCGCGAGTTACCAGAATCGGTCGATTCTTACGAAAACATTCAATAGATGAAATTCCTCAACTCATAAATGTTCTTAAGGGGGAGATGAGTATTGTAGGACCAAGGGCATATTATCCTGATGAGCTTGAAAATCAACAAAAAAAATACCCTCATACTCAGCAAATGGTCAAGAAAGTTTTATCGGTGAAACCGGGAATAACGGGATTGTGGCAGGTAACCGGAAGGTCAGAGATTCATTTTGACAAACGCATAGGAATTGATGCCCAGTACGTTGACACCATGTCTTTTTGGGAAGACATGAAAATAATAATAAAGACCCCGATGGTAATGATTAGCGGAAGAGGGGCGGTATGAGGTCTGCCTGCCGACTGGCAGACTTGAAATTTTTTATTATTTTAATGTATACTCATCTTTTATGAGAGAAAGACTGCCAATACTCATTGCGATTATTGTAATCATTGCTACTGCATTTTATTTCGTTTTTTTCAGACCATATCAAAAAATCAGAGCAAGAGCAATGGTTCTTGTTGCTTCGGCAAAAGAAATGAAAAGCGTTTTTTCCCAGAATAATATCGATCTTCTAAACAGTAAAGCGCAGGAATTTGCAAAGAAATATTCAGATTTTGAAAAAGAAGCACAATCGTTATACTGGGCATCATTCATTCCATATATCGCTGATTTCAAAAATGGCGTTGAAGCAGGAGGTTATTTAGTAAAGGCAGGTCAAGAGGCTTTAGTAGCAATTACCCCATATGCGGATCTCATCGGATTCAAGAAAGGAACAACTTCATTTGTGGAGAGATCCGCCGAAGACCGGTTGCAAACTGCGGTATTGACCCTTGAAAAAGTACTGGGCAAAGTCGACGTAATATCAAACGATATCGGAGAAGCAGAAAAACGCATCAACAGAATTGATCCTTCAAGGTATCCAGAAAAACTGGGGAAAACGTTTGTTAAATCACGAATTCAAAACGCTAAGGATCAGTTTGCGGGTTTATCTTCACTATTTGTTGATGCAAAGCCTTTATTAAAGCGCATTCCTGAAATTTTCGGCAAAGATAAGGAAAAGACGTATCTTATACTGTTCCAAAACGACAAGGAGCGTCGAGCAACTGGAGGATTTCTTACCTCGTATGCTCTATTCCGTGTACAAAAGGGTAAGATTAAAATCGAAAATTCAGCCGACATTTATTCGCTTGATAATAGTATTTCTGTTCATCCTGCTGCGCCACGGGAAATACTTACGTATCATAAGGGAGTCTCACAGTTTTATATAAGAGACAGCAACCTGTCTCCGGATTTGCCAACCTCTGTCACACTTTTCAATTCCCTGTATAAGAAATTTGGGGGAGCAGTCAATTATGACGGGATTATTACCGTTGATTCCAAAGTTTTGGTTGATATGCTTACAATTTTCGGCGATACCCAGGCTGACGGCATTAATTTTTCTGCAAAGATAGACAAACGTTGTGACTGCGCTCAGGTTCTCTATCAACTATTTGACATGGTAGATCGACCGGTAAACTACGTGAAAGAAAACAGAAAAGGTATTTTGGGAGATTTGATGTATGAGCTTTTTTATAAAGCGATCGGATTTTCGCCTTCGAAATATTGGGGCACTTTAGCGCAACAGATGTTCAAAAACCTTCAGGAAAAGCATATCCTTTTGTATTTTACCGATCCTAATTTGCAGTCGTCGGTTGAAAAACTTAATTTTGCAGGAAGAATACGAACTTTTTCCGGAGATTTTCTCTATATCAATAACGTCAATTTTGCTGGAGCGAAATCCAATCTATTTGTTACCGAATCCATCATTTCAAAAACGAAGACGAATGATAGCGGACAGGTGAGAAGGGATATCACCATTGAATTTAGAAACCCTTATCCTCACTCCGACTGTAGTCTGGAAAGAGGTGGTCTGTGTTTGAATGCCACGCTTCGGAACTGGATACGTTTCTATGTACCAAAAGGGTCAAAATTGGTTTCATTCCAAGGATCGCAAAAAAAGGTTCAAACATATGATGAACTCGATAAAACTGTTTTTGAAGGATATTTAGAGGTTCCGACACAAGGTAAAGCGGTTGCAGCAATTCAATACACTGTCCCGCCGAATTTGGCTGCAAAATATCAATTACTTGTACAAAAGCAGCCAGGAACCGATAACCAAAAATTAACAGTAGAGGTTGACGGAAAGAAATTATATGACGGAATTTTTGATGTAGATAAAGAGGTAAGATGATTAAGAACATAAAAACTGAAGCATTTGTCCTGCGAAAGAGAAATCTACCTAATCAGGATTTGATTATTACACTTTTTTCCAAGGAAAAAGGAAAACTAGTAATATTCGGGAAAGGCATTAAAAAGATCACAAGTAGGAGATTACCTCATATGCAGGTTGGTAATCTTATAAACGTGCTCATTCACCATAAAGAGAACCGATTTTATGTCAATGAATCAACGTTAATTTCGGGATTCTCAAAAATCAAGGGATCCGAAGGAAAGCTCCCTTATTTCTTTTTTGCCTTATTTCTTGCTGATAGACTTCTTCCTCAAGAGCAGAAGGAAGAAGGAATCTATAATGAATTGCTCCGATTTTTTATCGAGTTGTCAGAAGTCAACAAGTTTCAGATTTCGCGCTTGACGCAATGGATGAATAAAATTATGAGGCTCCTTGGGTATATCCATAAAGAGAAGTCATACGATGAATTACGTGCCTTCATAGAAGATATTATTGAAGAGAAGCTACCTTCGGTTTAATTAAAGCTTGAAAATATCAGTGCTACCTATTACAATGAAATTGTTTGTTGGCTATGAACGCTTTGGCAAGCGGGAGCCAGAAGCTATTATGGAGAGGAGTTCCTCGCCAGAAGCGAGGAGAAGTAGGGTGGAACCGCGGTTTTTTATAGAGCCGTCCTTACGTAGTCTTAGACTACTTATGGGCGGCTTTTTAAATTGTTGATGTTATATATTTATATATAAGACAGTCCCGCCATGGCGGGATTGAGAAGGTATGAAATTTGTAGTCTTTTAACCGATATCTTTTAAATGAAGCGTATAAAATTATAAATAATACGGTATCGGTTATAATAAAATATATGGAACAAGTCGTTGCGTTGTGTAAGCGTCGCGGATTTATGTATCCTTCTTCGGATATCTACGGCGGACTAGCTAACACCTGGGACTTTGGGCATTACGGTACGCTTTTAAAAAATAACTTAAGAGATTTATGGTGGAAACGCTTTGTTTTGGATAGAAACGACATGGTAGGGATAGATGCAAGTATATTTTTAAGTCCAAAAGTTTGGGAGGCCTCAGGTCATGTAGCAGGTTTTTCCGATGCCTTAGTTGATTGTAAAAACTGTAAAAATAGGACACGCGCAGATCATCTTATTGAGGATGCGATGCCCGGAAGAAAAGTTGAAGGTCTGTCAGTAGAGGAGCTTACAAATAGTATTGTTGACAATAAGATACAGTGTCCTAAATGTGGAAAGTCAGATTTTACCAAAGTACGGAAATTCAATCTTCTATTTGAAACACATATCGGTATTCTTGAAGGTGAAAAAGATAAAGCATATTTGAGAGGCGAAATAGCACAGGGAATTTTTATTAATTTCAAAAATGTTCTTGATACAATGCGCGTTCGGATACCGTTTGGAATAGCACAGCAGGGGAAAGCTTTTAGGAATGAAATCACTATGGGTCAATTTGTGCACCGAACGCTTGAATTTGATCTTATGGAGTTTGAATATTTCATCCATTCTCGGGAATGGGAAAAATACTATGAGTACTGGAAACAGGAGATGTGGAGGTGGGCTTTAGAGTTAGGTATTAATGATAAACACCTACGCTGGCGTGAACATGAGCAATACGAACGCTCTCATTATTCAAAAAAAACTATGGATATTGAATATGAATATCCGTTTGGATGGAAAGAAATGTTTGGTTTGGCATATAGGACAGATTTCGATTTAGCAAATCATTCAAAGCACTCAGGGAAAGATCTAAAATATACTGACTCCCAAACAAAAGAAAGCTATATCCCTCATGTCATAGAGCCAACATTTGGTTTATCACGTTTAGTAGGGATTGTTCTTACTGAAAGCTACAGAGAAGAGAAAGTAAAGGATAAGACAAGAGTATATTTGCAGTTAAAGCCTCAACTCGCCCCGGTAAAAGTTGCTGTATTCCCGCTCCAGAAAGATGAGAAGTTATCTTCAAAAGCAAAATTGATCTATACAGAGCTTAAGAAGCATTTTGTTGTGGAGTTCGATGATGCGGGAAATATCGGTAAAATGTACCGCCGTCAGGATGAAATTGGAACCCCATTTTGTGTTACAATAGATTATCAGTCAATAGAAGATAATATGGTCACGATTAGAGATAGAGACACGATGTTTCAGGAAAGAATTCAAGTATCTAGACTAAACGATTATATATCGTCTAAATTATAATTTTTAGTATTACGAATCTATGAGGTTAAATAAGCAACAATTGGCAGTTCTTGGAGTACTATTATTCATTATTCTTATTACGGGGGGAATCATGTTAAGAAAGGGTAATACAAAAACATCCATAGGTTCACCTGAGCCAACCGAAGCCGTCGTTCCAACAATCGATAGCTCTGTCAGTGTAGATCTTACATCTACTTCGGGAGGCAAGGAGGTATCGTTGGAAATAAAAGGAATTCCTTCTGGTACACAAGCAATAGATTATGAACTTTCGTATCAGACATGACAGCAAGGTTTACAGGGTGTGATAGGTACAATTGCGCTAAATAGTGAATCCGAATATCTTAAAAAAATAACGCTGGGGACCTGTTCATCAGGAAAATGTGTATATCATGAGGTTGTAGGAAAAATAAAGGTATCTCTGAAATTTACCGGAAGTTATGGTGAAAAGATATTTGAAAAAGAGTATGAGTTATAAAAATATTTTGTAATTTCATGTATGTAAAGGAGGTGTAATTCTAGTATATGCCGATAATAAAATCAGCAATAAAGAAAGTGCGCAAGGATAAAAAAAGAACGAGAAAAAATACTGCGTATGTAACAGCATACAAAAATGCATTGAAACAACTTAATAAGGGAGAAGGAGATGTAAAGAAATTAGCAAGTCACGTATTTTCGCAAATAGATAAAGCCGTTAAACGAAAAATAATACATAGAAATAAAGCAAGCAGATTGAAATCAAGAATTAACAAGTTTCTTAAAAAAAGCGCAAAACCTAAAACTTCCAAATGAAGTATTCAATAAATCTTTTAAGTGAAAAAGAAAAACCCATTTTAGATAGGGTAATGTATTTTTTTCTCAATTATCTTCGGTACATAATTATTATTACTCAATTGGTAGTAATAGGCGTATTCTTTTACAGATTTCAGATCGATCAGCGCATCGTGGATTTAAAGGAATCTGTTGATCAAAAAAAAGAGATTGTTCAGGTAGTCCTCCCACTTCTTAAAGAAGCAGATATTATTGACAGAAGGAGTAATGAAGCGAATAACATTTTTAAAAAGCAAGAAAAATTCAATTATATGTTGAAGTATTTTTTGTCTCAATTCCCGGCGAGCATAAATATCATGAGCTTAGAAGTAAATCCTGACTCCTTGAAGGCAACAGGAAACGCTCTTGATGCTCGTCAACTGCAAGCATTCTATGCCTTACTGAAAAAGGAAAATAAGTTTGCGGTTATCGACCTTCAGACCGTTCGAAAGACAGAATTTGGATTCTCTTTTGTTCTCATTTTAAGTAAATTCAAGGAAGTTTAACGTATGGTAAAAACACACATAACCAAAAAAATATTTGGAAAGAAGGCACAAGACTATACTTTCGCAATCCTTTTTTTTCTTATATTTTCGCTATTTATTCTTTTTGCTATCAGGCCGTCCTTAACTACAGCCACAGGGTTGAAAAAAGAGGAATTCGACTTAAAAAAAATTGATTCAGAATATGAAAGCAAAATTATAAATATTGCATCGGTTCAGTCGTTAATGGAAGAACATCGTGAGGAGCTTCCTTTACTAACCGATGCGATATCAAGCCATCCACAGGTAAATAAGCTAATTGACGATATTAAAAGGGCTAGTGATAAAACGGCTTTTAGTTTGAAAAGGGCAAGCATAGGTGAAGTGAATCTTCTTGATACAAAACAACAGAAATTACAAACATTACATTTGACAATTGAAGGAAGCAGTAGTTTTGATACGCTTATTCAATTTATACAGACTTTATTTCATCAAAGAAGGCTAAAAATAATTCAAAAAATGATTATTTCTAAAGATCAACAGGAGCAAGTTAGCTCAACAGGAAGCGCACAATTAAAAGTTCTTATGGATATTGAGGCTTATTATCTATGAATAAAAAAGAATTACTATTACTCTCCATTGGTATTTTTTTCACCGTTATAGCATGGCTTATTGCTGATTTATATCATGCAGCTACAGCAGAAAAAATAAAAACAAGAGTAGAAGGACCAACATTAAAAAAATACGCGGTAAGCACAGATATTTTTAAAGCCTTAGAAGAGAGACAAAATTAAATAAGGTCTTATGGTATATTCTCAGTTTTACCTGAAAAACCAGACAAAAATTCCAAGCCTCATAGCGGCTTTATTTGTATTCCTTATTGGCATCTTTTTTATACGATTATTTGCTAAAAGTTCTATCCCGTCAAAAGCAGAAAAAAAATCTATTAAAAGAGTGGAAGTTGCAAATATTAGTTCAAATCAAGCTGTTGTAGTTTGGCAAACTGATCAGAAAGATGTTGGCTGGGTAATTTTTGGCGAGAATGCAAATCGGCTCAATAAACTAGCATACGATGAGCGTGATTTAGCTTCAAACAAGAGCACTTTCTTAAGTCATTATGTCATTTTGAGGAATTTAAATGAAGGAAAAACGTATTACTTTAAGCTTATAAGTAATAATCATGTGATATCCAATAATGGAACCGGTATATTTAGTTTTAAAACTGTAAAGGCAAGCTCAGATTTTAGAAATAGAGGACCTGCTTACGGAAAAATTATCCAGTCCAATGGTGCACCTCTAGAAAATACCGTAGTACTCGTTCATATTGGCAATTCCTTTCCACTCGCAACGCTCACAAAAACAACCGGAGAATGGCTTGTTCCGCTTACGAGTTTATATGACAAGGATACGTATCTTCAATTTAATCCTGGGAATAAAGACAAAATTACTATTGATGTATTGGGCGATAATAAATTTTCCCAGGTAATTACGGATTTTTCGAAGATATCTCCTCTTCCTCAATCCATTATTATTGGCACTAATTTTGATTTTACTACAAGCGAAAATGTTTTATCCGCAACTTCATCACGTACTATTGAAAAGGCAGGTAAGGAAATCGATATACTGTATCCTCGTGAGAATGCATTGATACCAGGATATGATCCCTTGATTAAAGGTATTGCATTACCAAATAGCGATGTATTTATTTCCATCCATTCCTCAACAGAAATTTCATCGAAAGTTAAATCCGACAATAAGGGAATTTGGACTCTTCATTTGCCATCACGTCTTTCTCCCGGTGATCATGTTATCACAATAAGAACACCAGACAGAAACGGAAATATAGTGATAACATGATC
>Ga0233420_10000518_pt1 | contig 16352 bp, 20 predicted proteins | sample Watercolumn_Mata_4_FD_183009 | JGI IMG/M metagenome (GOLD analysis project Ga0233420, IMG submission 183009) | Freshwater microbial communities from Lake Matano, South Sulawesi, Indonesia - Watercolumn_Matano_2014_102_MG | ecosystem: Environmental > Aquatic > Freshwater > Lake | place...
TTTTTTCAGTCACCTGAAAAACAGTATCGGCGTTCACCATGGAAAGACACCAGAATGCCGATACAAAATGATTCAAGAAATTTTAAACAAAGAAGGATGAAAAGTGAATTTCATCCTCCCGTTTTTAGTATTAAACCGGGAGTTTCGTAATTCACAGTATGTGAGAACCCACCTCACAGTAAACCGCTAAAAATAACACGTTGCACTTCGTGTATCTTGCTTGGCAATTCTCGCACTCTTTATCCGGTTTTGTCTCGTCGCCGAGCCGCACCGCACGAGAGTGCGGCACAGTCTTCTCCGCGACATCGTCTCGCTCGGATAAAGAGCACGAGAATAAGCCATGTACTATGAGGTGGGTTCTAACAACCTCACCAATCAGTTGACATTATTTCTCAATCTGTTAGGATAGGGTGCACGAGCATTTTTGGCTCATTTTGTTTTGTATTTATTCTCATGACACGATCGCTCAAAAAAGGTCCCTACGTGGACGAGAAATTGTTAAAGAAGATTTTCGGTAAAAAACCGGACACTACCTCTATCATCAAGACATGGGCGCGCGCGAGCCAAATTTCTCCGGAAATGGTCGGTTTTAAGTTTGGCGTGCACAATGGTCGTCAGCATGTGGAGGTTTTGGTGTCTGAAGAAATGGTTGGTCATCGTTTGGGAGAGTTTTCACCAACGAAGAAGTTCTTCCGTCACGGAGGTAAAATACAAAAGGAACTTGAGCAGAAGAAGAAGGACGCTGAAATCGCAGCCGCCAAGGCCGCAAAAGCAGCTACCGATACCAAGACGGCACCCAAGAACAAGTGATTCTTTATTTTATATAATCATGCAAGCCACACTTCACAATTATCGCCAGTCTCCGCGCAAAGTTCGTCTTGTCGCTGATATGGTGCGCGGTAAGAGTGTGAATCGTGCTGTCAAGGAACTCACATTCCTTTCTAAACGTGCATCTGGTCAGATTGAAAAGCTTATTTTGTCTGCGGTTGCCAATGCCGAGCATAATGACGGTTTCAAGAAGGATGACTTGGTTGTTGCCAACATTACGGTTGATAAGGGTCCGACACTGAAGCGCCACATGCCACGCGCGATGGGTCGCGCTTTTTCGATTAACAAACGCACCAGTGTCGTGAAAGTAACGCTTGCCAAAAAGCAGTCGAAGAAAGAAGCGTCTGTAAAGTCTTCTACGAAAAAGGAAAAAGTGGCTGTCGAGAAGGAATAACATACTCACATACTCGTTTATTTATACATATGTCTCACACTGTACATCCCTATTCTCACCGTATTGGTATCATCCGTGACTGGAAGTCACGCTGGTTTGCCGTCGGACAGGGATATAAAGATGCACTGCGTGGTGATGTACTACTTCGTGAATATCTGGTGAAGCGTTTGCGTGGCATGTATGTGTCGGGTATTGATATGGAACGGGGAAATAATTCTTTGCGTATTGTTATTCGCACGTCTCGTCCCGGTCTTATCATTGGTCGTTCAGGTGAACACATGAACAAACTTCGCGCGGATATTGATAAAACAATGCGTCGTTTGAAGATTGAAAAACCGCCATCATTTAAGATTGATGTGGAAGAGGTACGTGTTCCGGAAGCGGATGCCGCGATTGTTGCGTCTATGGTTGCCGAAGGGCTTGAACGCCGCATGCCGTTTCGTCGTGTTATGAAGCAGACGATTGACAAGGTGATGGCGACCCGCGAGGTAAAAGGCGCGCGTATTGTACTTTCCGGTCGTCTTGGTGGCGCTGAAATGAGCCGTACGGAAGACTTGAAACGTGGCGGTATTCCGCTTCAGACATTTCGTGCCGATATTGAATTTGCTCGTGAGCGCGCGCATCTTCCGTATGGTGATATCGGTATCAAGGTATGGATTTATCGCGGTGAGATTTTTGAGAAAGATGCCACTTTGAAAAAAGTATCGGTACGTGCCTAATATTTCTGACATACATTTATGTTGTTTCCGAAGAAAGTAAAATATCGCAAATGGCAGACCGGTCGCAAGAATCCGGAGAAGTTGAGCCGTCCCGCGACGCGCGGTACGACGATGGCGTTTGGTTCATATGCTCTGAAGGCGGAAACACAGGGCCGTATAAACTCCCAACAGATCGAGGCCGCGCGCCGCGCGCTTACGCGCGCTATCGGCAAGACCGGCAAGGTGTGGATCCGTATTTTCCCCGATCGTCCAGTTACAGCGAAAGCCGCTGAGGTCGGCATGGGAAAAGGGAAGGGTGATTTGAAAGGATACGTTGCCGAAGTCCTTCCCGGACGTGTTCTCTTTGAGGTGGATGGTGTGACCGAAGAAGCCGCACGTAAAGGCATGCATACTGCAGGCGCGAAACTGCCGGTAAAGACGCGATTTGTCATTCGTCCGTAACCCTTGATTTTTCCTGCTTCATCCGTATACTTTGGGAACGCATACACACATGACTGATATCAGCAAAACAACAACGGAAGAATTGACACGCAAACTTCTTGAGAAGAAGGTTTCGCTTCGCAAGTTTCGTTTCGGTGTATCCGGAAGCAAGACGGCGAATGTCAAAGAGGGACGTACGCTTCGTACAGACATTGCACGCATTGAGACGGAGTTGTCCGCTCGTCGTGGAGAAGACATGTCGGCGTAATATATTTTTCTACATTTATTATGGAACACACCACAAAATCGAATATAAAACGTCTTTCTGGAACCGTTGTGTCCGATGCTATGGACAAAACCGTTGTCGTCTCTGTAGATCGTTTCGTCAAACATCCAAAATACGGCAAATACTACACGGTTTCCAAGAAGTATAAGGCGCACGATGAAGGAAATACGCATCACGTCGGAGACAAGGTAATGATTGAGCCCTGCCGTCCGATTTCCAAAAACAAATCATTCCGCGTGGTCGCGTCAGCGTAATGGTGCAGCGATGAAGGTGTTGCACGAATACTCGTATACTTAATTTACTCGCATACTCGTTTACTTACTGTTATGATTCAACCCGAAACAAAAGTTAAGATTGCGGATAATACCGGTGCAAAAGTCGGGAAGGTGTTCAAGGTGCCGGGTGGAAGCAAGCGTCGGTATGCGCGTATCGGTGATATTGTAATTCTTTCTGTGAAGTCAGCGGAACCGCGCAAGCAGGTAAAGAAAAAGGATGTTGTCCAAGCGGTTGTTGTGCGTCAGGTGCAACCATTTCGCCGTAAGGACGGATCATACATTCGTTTTGATGAGAACGCGGTGGTTATTCTTGAGAAAGGCAAGAAAGAGCCGAAAGGTGGTCGTGTGTTTGGTCCTATCCCGCGTGAACTCGCCGAACTCGGTTATCAGAAAATCATCTCCCTTGCCCCGGAGGTTCTCTAATTTTTACATACGCGTATGAAGATCAAGAAAGGAGATACAATTATCGTCATTTCTGGTAAGGACAAAGGGAAAGAGGGAAAGATTGCCGAAGTGCTGCGTACCAAAAATCGCGTTGTCGTAGACGGAGTAAACATGATGAAGCGTCACAAGAAGTCACGCACGTCTGCAGGCAAAGGTGAAATCGTGTCATTTGCCGCTCCTCTCCACGCGTCCAACGTGGCACTCAAGGATCCCAAAACCGGAAAGCCGACACGTGTCGGATACAAGGTTGAGGGCGGCAAAAAAATGCGCATTGCTAAGAAAAGCGGTGCCGCGCTCTAATTTTACTATTTATGAATACGGTAGAAACACAACTCAAGAACACCTATACGGCTCTCAAGGAGCGCTTTGGGTATGTTAATGAACGACAAGCACCTCGTCTTGAAAAAGTCGTTGTTTCTGTTGGTGTCGGCTCGGTCGTTGATCGTGAAAAGTTTGCGCTTATTCCGCAACGCATCGCGTCTATTACCGGACAAAAGCCTTCTCCCTGTGCGGCGAAAAAATCCATCGCATCATTCAAATTGCGCCAAGGGTCTGTTGTTGGATACGCGGTGACGCTCCGTGGCGCGCGCATGATCGGCTTTTTGGAAAAGTTTTTGCAAGTCTCTCTGCCGCGCACGCGTGATTTCAAAGGTGTTTCCTCCAAAGCGGTTGACGATATGGGTAATCTCACTATCGGTATCAAGGAGCACACTATTTTCCCCGAAACATCCGACGAAGAATTGAAGAATGTATTTGGTATGGCGATAACGCTTGTATCAACAGCAAAGAGCAAAGAAGAAGCAATAGCGTTTTTCACACATATCGGTGTTCCGTTTCGTAATTAAGGGTTTAATGTTAAGTTGTGGGTATCGAAATATTCATTACATAAAAGCCGCGCTTCGCGTGGCTTTTATGATGATATAATCCGAGAGAAGTGAATTATGAGATGTCTATTGACTTAAAAAGCATTTTCCTCTATACTTCAAAGATTATGAAAGTAGATATTCACCCGACTTATCATACTCTCTACCGCAACTTGTGCCTGTGGCGCGATGTTTGATGTGGGATCCGTTAAGGAAGCCGTTTCCGTTGAAATTTGTAGTAAATGTCACCCATTTTATACTGGTGATGATAAGAAAGTGCTTGATATGGCTGGACGTGTTGATAAGTTTAAGCGTCGTATGGAAGCTGCAGAAAAAAGAACAACAAAGAAATAACTTTTTGGAAATAGAGACAGGAGGCACCACGTCCCTTGCGAGGGACGCGGTGCCTCTTTCTTGATATACTGATACAATCGAACATCATGACCGATATAACAAACAACCCGAATACTGACATGAGAACGCTAAGAAATAATCCAAAGACGGCGTTTATTGCGTCTGAACTTGAGCGACTTGACGCTGAGGAGGTAGCGACGCGAGATCTTCTTGCTGCTGACCCATCCATGGCAGAACTTGCCAGTGAAGATTTTGCGGCCATTGAGGTACAGCGTGCGGGATTTCTTTTTCAAGCCGTTGCAATTCTCAAAGCGGAAGAAGAGGAAGACATGTTTCCCAATGAACTCATATTGGAAGTGCGTGCCGGTGCTGGCGGAGAAGAGGCGGCGCTCTTTGCGCGCGAACTTGCAGAAATGTACGCCAAATACGCGGAGAAGAAAGAGTGGCAATTTCGCGCACTTGATGAATCCGAAAGTGAAATGGGGGGGTACAAGGAAGCATCCTTTGAAATTAAAGGAGTCGGATGTTACAGAGCGCTTCGGTATGAAATGGGGGTGCATCGTGTTCAACGTATTCCCGCGACAGAAAAACAAGGACGTATCCATACCTCAACTGCGTCGGTTGCCATTATGCCTGTACGTAAGAGAACGACTATTACTATTGATCCCGCTGATCTGGAGGTTGAGTTTTCTCGTTCAGGAGGTGCCGGCGGTCAGAATGTGAATAAGGTGGAGACTGCCGTCCGCCTTATTCATAAGCCGACAGGTATTGCCGTGCGATGTCAGAGTGAACGTAACCAACAGAAAAATCGTGAAAAAGCAATGGCGATGCTTGAAGCGCGTTTGCAGACGGAGAAAGATGCGACGGAGGAAAAAAAACACGCAGACACGCGTCGTGACCAAATCGGTACAGGTGATCGTTCTGAAAAAATTCGCACGTATAATGTTCCTCAAAATCGTGTAACTGATCATCGTATCAAACAGTCGTGGCACAACATTGAGGGCATTCTCGGTGGAAACATTGATGATGTTGTTGAAGCGTTTGAGCATCCTGTTGTTAGGGATGTGGAGAAAGAGTAATGAGGTGATATGTTGCCGGTATGTGGTCGTGTTGCATAGAAGTGTCTTTTCTGTTACAATCTTTCGATATATGAATATCAAAGCATCTATTACAGATATGTTCTCGGCCGGAGCCCACTTTGGCTATGCCAAGGCGCGTCGTCATCCGTCCATGAAATCTTTTATTTTTGGGGCGAAAAACAAGACCGAGGTGTTTGACCTCAAGAAGACCGAGGAGAAACTTGCCGCAGCACTTGATTATGTAGCGACTCTTGCCGAGGGTGGTCGCAAGATTCTTTTTGTTGGCGGCAAGCCAGAAGCGCGCAAAGCGGTTGTTGACGCAGCAACTTCTCTCGGTATGGCGTATGTCGCCTCTCGTTGGATTGGGGGAACTCTCACCAACTGGTCGGAAATGAAAAAACGTGTCGCACGTCTTGAAGATCTTACTGATAAGCGTGAAAAAGGTGAGCTCGCCATGTACACCAAGAAAGAGCGTTTGATGTTTGACCGTGAGATTGAGGACCTTGAGAAATCATTTGGTGGTCTGCGCGGTATGAAAGATCTTCCCGCAGCACTTTTTGTGATTGATCCACGTGCTGAAGCCATCGCCGTTTCTGAAGCAAACAAGAAAAACATTCCGGTTGTTGCGTTGGCGTCATCTGACTGTGATGCGACACAAGTCGTGCATGTTATCCCCGCGAACGATTCGTCAAGCAAGAGCATTGCGCTTTTCACATCGGAAATTGTTTCCGCTTATAAAGAAGCACAAGCAAAAGCCCCGGCAAAAAATACCGAAGAAAAGAGCGAAGGAGATGAAGAAAAGAATGCCTCCACTGAATAATAAGTTCAGTACACGACGGTAAGTCGGGAGAGCACACGGTTATACTCTTCTTAAAATTGTGTATATGTTTTCTCGTTTTCCAATCTCCTTCTAAATCCTAATTCCTAACTTCTAACCCCTATACCATGATTTCCACTGACGACATCAAAGCACTCCGTGAACGTACCGGTGTATCTGTTATGCAGTGCAAAAAAGTACTCGAAGAAGCAAACGGTGACATGGATAAGGCGCTCGTTCTTCTTCACAAATTAAGTTCCGTTGCAGCCGCAAAGAAGGCTGACCGTACGTTGGGTGCAGGTATTGTTGCTGTGTATCGACACAGTTCGGGGACGATTGGTGCCATGGTGGAACTTTTGTGTGAGACGGACTTTGTTGCAAAGAATGAAGATTTTCAGGTGCTTGCACATGATATCGCCATGCACATTGCGGCGACTGACCCCACGTTTCTTTCTATGGATGATGTAACACCTGAAGAACGTATGAAAGCACAGGAGGCATTCCAAAAGGAGGTCGAAGAATCGGATAAGCCAGAAGACATCAAAACGAAGATGCTCGAGGGAAAGATTCATGGGTATCTCAAGGAACGTGTGTTGCTTGAACAGGCCTTTATTAAGGACCCGAACGTTACTATCGGACATCTTGTTGAGCAAGCGGTACAGAAGTTTGGTGAGAAGACTGAGATTGGTCGGTTCGCGCGCTTTTCGATTGTCTAGACACAGCTTAATCACTTTTTGGCGAGGTATTGTATGGATGGTGTACTTTTCATTATGTTGTTTTCATCCGCGGGCATTATCGCCATGCTTGTATTTCGTGGTTGGGAATTGTCTCGCGGTAAAGTAGTACATCGGTATCCTCACATCGTTATGGATGGGTTTGTGGTTGTAAGAAAGAAATTGTTACAGATCAAGAATGTCCTTCTTGATGTATGGTTTGACTTTATTGCCCTGTACCTTGCGCGTGTGTGGGTGTGGACGGTAAAGAAGGTGAACTGGAAATCGGTTGCGACGGTTGTGAGGGGTTTGTACCAGTCTGTTCGTGGTATACATGCTGATCACGGTTATCCTATGCCGGAAAACAGTTCTGATTTCCTTTCGCATGTCTCTGCCCATAAGAAAAATACGAAAAGGAAAAAGAAAGTTGATACCGCAAATTCACCTATGAGTAATGGTGAGGAGAAGAACGAATAAATCATCCGCCGATGTAGCTCAGTTGGTAGAGCAACGGTTTTGTAAACCGTCGGTCGTCGGTTCGAATCCGACCATCGGCTCAATAAAAAACGGCGGCCACTTCGGGGCAGCCGTTTTTCTTCTTACGCAAAACTATTTCTTTGTTGTTGTCTTTGTGGTTGTAGTTGTTGTGTTTGTTGTGTCGGTAGGTTTCTTGAGGGATTCAGGCAAGAGTCCTTCCATTATCTCTTTGGATTGGAAGCCATATAGCGTCTTTCTTCCAATTACAACGGCAGGAAGGCGGTTTTCCGTAACCCCATACAATGATGTGATTGTATTTACCGCTGAGAGTCCGATGTGATAATCAAATGCATATACACGAACACCCGGATAGTTTTCACGTAAATAGGTAAGCACATAACCTTCTTTTTCGCAATCTGTGCAATCTCCTTCGTTAGAATAAAAGTAAAGAATGGATACCGGTTCATCACCACACTCTTTGCCTATTTTCTTCATGAGAAGATAATCTTTGATTTGCATGAGTGAATAATACTCCTTGAGACGTTCCACTTCCACGTCATCTTTTCCACGTTGTTGTTCCATGTAATCAAGACGACTTGCGAGTGAATTAAGTTCTTTTGAGAGGATAGTGTTATCAATTTCGTCGCATGAGACTTCAGCAAGAAGATCAAATTGTGTCTCAAGGGAGAGAATATTCATAGAAATATTATTCTCAATAGACTGTATTTCTTGCACACGTTCGTCATGAATACGATTGGAAATTGAAATGGCAAGCCAAAATACACCTCCCGTGATGATAAGAGCGAGAAGATATCGTTGCCAGTGAATGGTGTGTTGGGATGACATGAGAGTACTGTATCACAGGCACGTGCAGAACGCCATAAATGATATTAGCGCCATTTCACATCACGTGATGCGATGGTTTTGTATACTGCAGCTATATTCCAGAGCGTGGCGATTGCGCCATAAAGAAGTAAAAAAGAAAGCGTATCCCACCAAATAATATGTGGTTTTTCTCCGCCGATTTTTTTTCCGATGACGAGGATGCCGAGGGTGAGCGCGAGTACTGCCGCTGTGATAAAAATCATTGCATCCGTATTGAAAAAGAACCAGGAGGGAAGGGATAGGTCGGGTATATGGAACCCTACGGCGCGTAACTGTTCGATTCCTTTCCATGCGTCTTTTCCCCACGTGAAGAATGCGACACCGGAAAAGAAAATCGCGGCAAAGAGAAAAAACATTGCCGTGGGCATAATGAGAATGCCCAAATCACCGTGTTTAGGGTTGAAGAAGAGTCCTTTGTAGTCGCGCGCATTGTTAATAAACCCGTATGTCCAGCGGAGGCGTTGCTTGTAGAGTGCCCTAAGTGTTTTTGGTCCGACGGTGTACACGTATGCATCCGACCTGTTGCCGATTTTATATCCGTTGTGTTGCATGCGCATGGCGAATTCCATGTCTTCGGTAAGGTGTGCGTTTTTATAATTGCCAATTTTTGAAAAGATGATTGTGCGAAAGAGCGAGAATGGCCCGGGCGTTACATAGAGTGCGTTCATATTAGCGCCCGCCTTGCGCAGAAAGACTCCCAAGAGATACTCTGCATGTTGGATGAGACGCATGAGCGAGTCGGTTCGGTATATTTTCATAGCTGGGGTAACCGCCATGACATCTTTGTCATCTTGAAATGTTTCCATCATACGCAGAAGTGCTTCGGGGTGAACGAATGAGTCGGCATCAAGTGAGCCGACGATCTCGCTTGTTACATGTTCAAGACCGAGATTGAGGGCAGTGTGCTTGCCGCCGTTGTCTTTGTGGAAAATACAGATTTGTGGATGATTGGTGAATTGTTGCATAATCTCCCACGTGTTGTCCGTACTCCCATCGTCAATGAGAAAAATGGAGAGTTTTTTCTTGGGATAGTTGAGTGCCAAAAGTGAATGGACGGTTTTTTTCACCGTTGTCTCTTCGTTCCAACACGGAACAAGGATAGTAACGTTGGGAAGCGGTTTCGGATGACGAGATGACTTTTTTGTGTTCTCCGGTGAGGAAAGGTTTCCTTTTTCAAAGAATGACAATGTGTAAAATACCTCAACATAAAGTGAGACAAATAAAACGGCGTATGTGAGATACGTGAGAAGTGCTGAGGTCACAAAAGAAAAGAGATATAAAGATATTATAGCGCAATCGAGATGCTTGGCAATCTGACAATTGGGATGTTGGCACCTTTCGTCGTTGCATTATCGGGGAAAAGGATGTACCTCTAAAAAATGAAAAAAGTGTAGTGTAACATATTTTGTGAAAAATCAAGATGTGGAAAAAAACAACATTTTGCCGTATGATAAGGGTCTATGGAACCCTCAATAAACAATACCGTGCTAACTCATGTGCACCCACTGACTCGCGTCGTTAACGACGTGGTGCGGGCATTTGTGTCGCTTGGTTTTGAGGTTGCCGGTGGTCCTGAGCTTGAGTCTGGATATTTTAACTTTGACGCACTTGCTGTTCCCAAGGATCATCCCGCGCGTGATATGCAAGACACGTTTTGGATCAAGGATATGGACGACACGCTTTTGCGCACACATACATCTGCCGTGCAAGCGCGCTATATGCAGTCACATGAGCCACCATTCTCTATGGTTGTGCCGGGAAAAGTGTTTCGTAACGAGGCGACCGATACGACGCATGAGATGCAATTTTTTCAAGTGGAAGGACTTGTGGTGGGAGAGGATATTTCACTTGCCGATTTGAAAGGCACACTTAGTCATTTTCTAAAAATGCTTTTTGGGGATGATGTGTCCATTCGTTTGCGCCCGAGTTTTTTTCCGTTTGTGGAGCCGGGTGTTGAAGTGGATATGCGTTGTTTCAAGTGCGGTGGTGGAGGATGCGGTACATGCAAGGGGACGGGATGGATTGAGATACTCGGTGCCGGTATGGTGCATCCAAACGTGCTTTCGGCGAGTGGTATTGATTCGGTGAAGTGGCGCGGTTTTGCTTTTGGTTTGGGAGTGGATCGTATCGCAATGCTTCGTTACGGTATTGATGATGTGCGACTTTTGTATACGGGGGATATGCGAGTAACGACGCAATTTTAAATTATTATTTGTTACCATCACTTACGTCCTATGCTTGTCTCATACAATTGGCTTAAAAAATATCTTGGCGATAGTGCACCGACACCCGAAGATATGGCGAGTATATTGACGCGTGGAGCATTTGAGATAGAAGAAGTACGTGTGATGGAAAGTGATACAGTTATTGATGTGGATGTGCTCCCAAATCGTGCGCATGATTGCTTATGCCATAGAGGTATTGCGCGTGAGATTGCGGTGCTCGGGAATGTGGCGTTTGCGGATACAACTCATCCGTCGGTCAATAGTACATCAGAGTGCACGGTTGACGTGGCTATACACGATGCAATGTGTCGACGATATGTCGCACGTGTCATAGAGAATGTGACGGTAGGGGAATCTCCCGCATGGCTCAAAGAACGCCTGGCTGCCCTCGGGCAGCGTTCGATTAACACGATTGTGGATGCTACCAATTATGTCATGTATGACATCGGTCAGCCGCTTCATGTGTTTGACGCCGATAAACTTGCCGGAGGCATTGCGGTACGCGCTGCGAAAGAAGGCGAGAGAATGACAACACTTGATGGTAAGGATATCACACTTACATTAGATGATATGGTTATTGCCGATGATATGGGAGCGCTTGCCCTCGCAGGTGTGAAGGGTGGTAAAAAAGCCGAGACGGATGTGGGGACAAAGAATATTGTGCTTGAGTCTGCAAACTTTCACCCTACGCGTATACGCAAGACGTCGGGGCGTGTTGGTATTAAGACGGATTCATCCAAACGGTTTGAGAATGAGTTGTCGCCCGAACTTGCTGCCGAAGCGATGGAGCGTGTGACAGCACTTATTTGTGAACTCTCACCGGGTGCTAATGCTGGTTCCGTCGTTGATATGTATCCACGGAAGGCGACGACCTATGTATCTGGTTTTGCGCCGTCTCGTGTGAATGATGTACTCGGTACGGATATGTCCGTTGATGATATGTCCGCAATCCTTGATCGTTTTGGTTTTGCATATACAACAGTTTTGTCTCCACGAGAAATGATGGTCGTGCGTGCACGAGAACTTATGGGAACACCATACAAGTTGGGTGCAAGCATTTTATATGATGCACCGCAGATTTTTGATTGTTCATCGCTCATGGCATATCTGTATGCTCATGTTGGTATACAGATTCCGTGTATGGCCGTTGACCAGTATGCATATATGGAACTCCAGTCACGTGAAGAGTTGCGTGAAGGAGATGTGGTATTTTTCAATTCAGGTGAAGGGACGATTGCGTATGAGACGAAAGAATATCGTCCGGGGACGAAGGTTCCCGAGGGAGTTGATCATTGTGGCATGTATGTGGGAAATGGAAATATAGTGCATGCTTCACAAAAAAAAGGAATGGTTGTAGAAGACTCATTGGATATGTTTGATTCGCATCGTGTTGTTGGCTATGGACGTGTTCGTGGCGCCGATGAGGTGCATGTGGTGGTGCAAGTACCTTCACTACGTCTTGATCTACGTATTGCCGAGGATTTTATTGAGGAAATCGGGCGCGTTTACGGATATGATCGTGTGCCTTCTCGAGAACCGCGTGCGCTTCATGTTCCGGCTGTTCTGCCAATATATTTCGTCTCAAATACTGTCCGTCGCGTGCTGGGAGAGAATGACTTTTCTGAACTTTACACATCATCATTCCGTGACAAGGGCGAACTTGAAGTGCTCTATCCCGCGGCATCGGATAAGAATTTTTTGCGTACAGATATAGCATCGGCGATGGTGGATCGTCTTGTGTTTAACGCACGCAATATGGATCTTTTTGGTATTGATCATATTGCTGTGTATGAAGTTGGGAGTGTTTTTACGAAAGAAAATGGTGAACGAGTACTCCTTGCTCTTGGTCTCATATATCCGCGCATGAAAGAAGGGAAGGGGCGTGAACGTGCCGTCGAACGTGTTGGTGAGATGCGTGCGCGTATTGCCAAGGTCTTTGGTGTGGTGGATGTGCCCGTCTTGACTGAGACACTCGTTGATCATGGTCTTGTGGTTGAAATCAACCTCGATGCGCTTGCCGCATCTCTTCCCCTACCTGTCGATTATGGTCATGTTCTTGATACGCCGGAGCATATTCCCGTGTACAAAATATTTTCCCCGTATCCTTTTATGACGTGCGACATCGCCTTTTGGACACCCATAGGCACGTCTGAGAAGGATGCGCGTGTAGTCGTCGAAGGGGAGGGACATCCGCTTGCAATCCGGACGGATATTTTTGATACATTTGAAAAAGATGGACGTGTGTCGTATGCGTTTCGCATTGTTTTTCAGGCGCCCGATCGTACGCTGACTGATGAAGAAGTGAATAGAATTATAGATGGCGTGTATATGCGCGTGAAAGAACGAGGGTGGGAGGCGCGGTGAGTGTTGAGTGTTAAATTAAGAATATTAATTTTTTTATTTTTTATAAAATGCTTGTCATGTTGGAAAAATGTGCTATACCACCCGAAAAATAAAGATTACAAAGTAGTTGCATAAAACTGTTGTGTTAAACACCACCTTATATCAAATTTTTAGAAATAATATTTTCACACTTTAAGTACAGGTTTGGTAACTAAATTGTACGTATAATCAATAAGTAAACGTAAATTCGAACAAGTCATAATACTTTACAGTATGAGATAATTTTTTATATTTTAGGATGTACGTTTTTGTGAATACCAAAAAACCATGTATGTAAGGACAACGGGTTGGGGAACGTTATAGAATATGACGCGTAGATTGCTATTTCAAACTGAACGTTGTTTTGACGGTAATCATGATGTCTTTGTCGATGCTTGCGGTGTCATACATACCATAATCCGAAACGTCTATCGTGCCGGCAGGCATCACTTGAACAACGCCCATGGCGACTGATTTGACAGAGTCAACTGTTTTGCCACTGCTTGTGGCGATTGCTTCTGCGCGCTTTTTGGCATCCGCAATCGCATCGGGAAGGAGAGATACACGGAGATCAGGTAATGCCTGATAATAATACTCAACTATGCCGGCGGAAAAAATAATACCTCGAGTAGCAAGTGAGGAACTTGCTTTCGCGAGTGCTGTTACTTTATCTACGTCATTGAGTTTTATTTCAATATTTTGAATAAGATTGTATTCTTTGGGAGCGTATGTGTCGTTTTTCCAGATTTCATTGGCAAAAACAGGAGAAATGACGATGGCAGTGGCTTTGGCTTGTGATTTGCTGACATTGATGAATAAAACCTACAGACCAGTTAAAAAACAATGGGTCGAAACCCCATCTAATCAACATAAAAACTATGAGACCACAATGGCTAGAGGAACCACAAGATAGAACTCTTGAGAAACTAAAATACAGGGACTTAAACGGCAGGTTTACTGTTGGGAATCCTGGTGGACCTGGTAGACCAACGAATGAGGTTATGCGAGCAAAAAGAGTTAAAGAGCGAAACGAAGAAATAGCACGTGAGGAATACATAATTTCTCAGCAACCACCCGAGTTCAAAGAAACCCTAGAAAAAGCAATGAATGGAGATTTAATAGCAATTAATAAAGTGTTAAGAGTCCTTAGATAAATTTCCCCAGGGAAAAATAAAACGGTAGAAAATCGCAAAAATGATGATGATAATTCCCTGGAGCAATAAAAAAATGATGAAAATGGTAAAAATTCAAATAGTAAAATTTCCCCAGTGCAAAAATAAACGGTGAAAACAGATGAATTTATTTCCCCCGAGGGAAATAAGAATTCCCCCAGGGGCAAAAATAAACGGTGAAAACGGACAAATTCACAATAAGTCACTGGAATTCATGCCATTCCACTGGACTTCTATTAAAAATTAAGGCATGTATGTAATAAGAAAACACTATGAAAAACCCACAAGATAACACAATCAAATACTTTATTTACGCCCGTAAGTCAAGCGAGGATAAAGGAAAGCAGGTCGCATCTATTGAGGATCAATTAGAAGTCCTTAATAAGATAGCAAAGCAAAATAATATCAAAATTGTAGATACATATGATGAATCATTGTCAGCCAAAAAACCAGGCAGAGTGCGGTTCAACACCATGCTCGAACGAATTATTAAAGGCGATGCTAATGGGATACTTTGTTGGAAACTTGATCGGTTGGCTCGCAATCCTATTGATGGTGGGCAGATAAACTGGCTGCTACAACAAGGCATAATTCAAATCATTAAAACAAACGAAAGAGACTACTACCCAAGCGACAACGTCTTGATGATGCAAGTTGAACTTGGTATGGCAAACCAATACATTCGTGACCTTTCATCAAATGTAAAGCGTGGACTTGCCAAAAAACTTCGTGACGGCTGGCTCCCAGGTCTTGCACCTATCGGATACCTAAACGATCGAACAAACGAAAAAGGAAATCGAACAGTTATGAATGATCCCGAAAGGTTTGTATTAGTCCGTAGAATATGGGACCAAGCATTAACAGGAAATTACACAGTACCGCAATTATGGGAGTACGCAAGAAGAGAATTGAAACTAACAACCGTACAAAGACGAAAGTCAGGCGGTAGACCAATCTCAAAGAGTGCGATGTATTCATTACTTACTAACCCGTTTTATTACGGAATGATTCGCTACCCTGAAAAAACAGGTGAATTACATCACGGTAAACATGAACCAATGATAACGGTCCAAGAATTTGACCGTGTTCAAGGCATAATAGGCACACGTACTTCAATAAGACCAAAGAATGAATCGTTTGCATTTACAGGGCTTATGAAGTGCGGTAACTGTGGTTGCAGTATTACAGCAGAAAGTAAGCAAAAGAAATGCAAAAACGGGAATGTTCACTACTACACGTATTACCACTGCACAAAAAAGAAAGTAGATACTAAGTGTGATCAGAAAAATGTAGAGGTTAAAAGTCTCGAGATCATGTTTAAGGAAAGGCTCGAGGATTTGAAAATATCCGACAGTTTCAGGGACTGGGCTATTAAGTACTTACACGAAGTAAGGACAACAGATGCGGACAGCAATAAAATTGCAATGAAAACAGCCTCTAAGGAATTACTAAGTATTTCCGAGGAAATAAGAGCGCTAACGCTAAATTTTATGTCTCCTCGAAACTTGGACAGATCATTGATGGGTGAACAGGAATACCTACAAGAAAAGAATTTATTATTAAAAAAGAAAGAGACTACTGAGGGTAGAGTTAAAACAACAACCGATGAATTGGAATCATGGGTTGAACTTAGCGAGAAAACATTTAACCTCGCGTACTATGCAACGATTTGGTTTGAAAATGGAACTGATGAGGAGCGTAAAGCGATAATGTCGAGTTTAGGCTCGAACCTCACACTAAAAGACGGAAAATTCCAATTATACCTGCATCCTTTCTTTGAAAACTTTATTGAACACAAAAAATACGTCACTGTTGAAATACCAAAGGTTAGAACCTCTGAAAATGCAATGTTTACAAGACAAAACCCCGCTTTAAGCGAGGTTTCATCAAAGTGGCTCCGAATGCTGAACGAAATCCGAACTTTTTTCCGCGAAAATCCGGACGCTGAATTCTGAAAAAGATTTGCGCTCGGGCGGGCAAAAAGGAAGGGGGTTGGGGGGAAGGAATTTTTGCCCGCCC
>Ga0233420_10000520_pt1 | contig 16272 bp, 18 predicted proteins | sample Watercolumn_Mata_4_FD_183009 | JGI IMG/M metagenome (GOLD analysis project Ga0233420, IMG submission 183009) | Freshwater microbial communities from Lake Matano, South Sulawesi, Indonesia - Watercolumn_Matano_2014_102_MG | ecosystem: Environmental > Aquatic > Freshwater > Lake | place...
GTTCGGCTTCCGTCTGGACTTCCTCCACGGTCGCCTGGACCGCCGCATCGACTTGCTCGGCGGCTTTTTCCACTTCGGCGACCACCGTTGCTCCCGCCGCCTCGGTTTCCGTCCCGGCCTGCCCGGTCAGGTTTTCCAGACCCTGCTTCAATTCGGCCAGCTCCTCGCGAGCCTCGCCGGCCAACTCCTGTGCGCGGGCCGCGATTTTTTCGCCGAGATCCGCCGCGCCGACCTTCGCCTGCTCCGCCACCTGTTCCACCGTGTGCTTGAGTTCGACCAGGTCGTCCTTCGCTTCGGACGCCAAGGCCGCGGCGGTTTCGCTGGCCATATCGGCGACACTGGCGACCGTCGCCTTGGCGCCTTGCAGCTTTTCCTTGGCCCCGGCCAATGCGCCCTCGGCCGTACCCTTCACTTCCTCCACGACCTCGCTGATCGTCTCCCGCACCTTTTCCAGTATTTCGGGCGCATTCTCCTTGACCTCCTCGGCAACCTCCTCCGTGACGGCAGCCAGCTTGTCCACGACCTCGCTCACCTTTTCCCTGGCCTCGCCGACCAGTTCGCTCGATGCGCCGGCAATCTTGTCGGCGACTTCCCTCGCCTCGGCGGCCACTTCCTGGACGACCGGCTCGGCTTTTCCGGAAAACGAACCGAACAGTTGCTTGACCCGCTGAATGATGGAGCCGATCAGGCCTTCTTGAGATCCGTTGGACATGTGTACCTCCTCCCAATGGTGTGTGATGGTTGCGTAAAATCAGCCAGGAAAACCGCCAACGACAGTAACCCGCCTTGGCTGGCTACACCTTACTCCGCAAAATCAATCATGTATAGACTCGCTCGGTCAGCCGGTTGAGCGGCATCATCGGCTTTCCGCCCAATCCCCAGACTCCGGCGCCCAGTGACGGGTTGTCACCAGCCTATTGTTACAATTCAGTCATAACGGATCCGCCTTCACCGATTACAGACACACCTTGGTGATTCTCGCCTTGCTCGAACAACTGATTTGGTCTTTCACCCATCGACCCTACGTCACCCTGTTCATGCTGTTCTTTCTGCTGCTCTCCCGATGGGAACAAGGATGGACGCGCACCGGGCTATGGGTGCTCAGCAGTTACCTCATCGCGCTGGCCGCCGAGTGGGGCAGCATCAACCATGGCATACCCTTTGGCGTATACACGTATCATTACGATGCATTGAGCTGGGATCTGGTCGTTCTGGGCGTGCCGTTCTTCGATACGTTGTCGTTCTCGTTCCTGAGCTACGTGAGTCTCTCCTTCGCCCGCTTCTTCATGTCGCCGCTGTCGGTGCATGGCTGGGATGTGCGGCGCGCCGGCTCGGATTCGCTAGGCTGGGCCTGGTCAACCATGCTGCTGGGTTCCTTCCTGATGGTGGCGGTCGACCTGATCGTCGATCCCATCGCCAACCTCGGCAAATACTGGTTTCTGGGCGACATCTACCACTATCCGGACCCCGGCGTGCATTTCGGGGTGACCTTCGCCAATTATTGCGGCTGGTTCGCGGTGGCCTTGACCACGATCCTGGCCAACCGTGCGTTGGACCGATGGTTGACCGTGGCGGGCAAACCGACGCCCGCGCCGGCCGATGTCCCCTGCCTGGGCCTGTTCGCCCCCCTGTTCTGGGCGGGCATCGTCGGCTTCCAGCTCGGGGTGACCTATTGGGTGGCATGCAGCGGGCAACCCGGACTGGATACGGAAAGAACCCTGCTGCAGGCGGTCACCGGCAGCTACATTCTGGCGCCCATCCTGATTCTGGCCGCGGTCCAGGTGGCGAAGCCATCCAATCGGGCGCGGATCGAGCAAAACCGCGGGCGCACCATCTGACGGAGGCGGGATGCAATGGGCGCGACGCGGAAACGGACGGCTTCCCGTCCGCGCGCGAGGGGGGCCATACCGGCAAGCGCCGGCCCCAAACCCGAACCGCTCGCCATCCCGCATCAAAAATTTCGGGCCAGATCCATGCCGGCATAGAGACCGGCCACCTGCTCGCCGTAACCGTTGAACATGAGGGTGGGCCGCTTGAGAAAGTCGCCGATGCGGCGTTCGCGGGCCTGGCTCCAGCGGGGGTGATCGACCTCGGGATTGACGTTGGCGTAGAAACCATATTCCCGGGGGGCGGCCTTCATCCATGACGACACCGGCATCTGCTCCACCAGACGGAGGGTGACGATGGATTTGGCGCTCTTGAAGCCGTACTTCCAGGGCACGACCACACGAACCGGCGCGCCATTCTGGTTGGGCAGCACCTCGCCATACAGGCCCAGGGTCAGCAGCGTCAGTGGATTCATCGCCTCGTCCATGCGCAAGCCCTCGCGATAGGGCCAATCCAGCACGTCCCATCTTTGGCCCGGCATCTGCTCCGGGTCCTTGAGGCTGACGAATTCCACGAATTTGGCGTTCCCGCGCGGCTCGACCTGCCTGAGCAATTCGCTTAGGGAGTATCCGATCCAGGGTATGACCATCGACCAGCCCTCCACACAACGCAGACGATAGATGCGCTCCTCCAGCGGCGCCAGCTTCAGCAGGGTCTCGATATCGAAGGTGCGCGGCTGGTTGACCTCGCCCTCCACAGTAATCGTCCAGGGCCGGGTTTTCAGGGTCCCGGCGTTTTGGGCCGGATCTTCCTTGCCGGCGCCGAATTCGTAGAAGTTGTTGTAGCTGATGACCTTGTCGCGCGGAGTCGGCTCATCCTCGGCTTGGTATCGGGAATTCGGGCTGGCCCCCAATCCTCCCGCCCTCGCTCCGAAAGGGCTGGCGGCCAGCCCGGCTACCGATGCCAGCAGCGATGTCCTGAGGAACTCCCGCCGACCCTGCCAGAGTTCCCTGGGAGTGATTTCGCTTTCACGGATATCGGAATGGTAACGCATGGCTCTTTCCTCCCCCGATTGTTGTTGTGTCCAGGTTCGACACGGGCGACGATTCGTTTATCCACCGCCCCCTGCGCGCAAACCGGCGCCTTCGCGCCGCGCGGCAATGGGCCGAGACGGTATTCCCGGTTCGGCGAGCGCAGCGGGTAGCACCCTGCGGTTTCGCCGAAAGCAGAGGGATAGGCGATAATCGGAAATTTGTAATGTAGATATTTGGGAACAGGAATATAGGGGAAACCAGATACATGAGCCAAGAAGAAAAACCAAGCCCCTCCGCCTACAAGCACTCCCAGAAAACCGTGCAGCGGCCCGATGTCGGGGTCGAGGCGCAGTTCGCCAACAAGAAAGCCCCGAAAACTTACCGTTACGATTCCAGCCTGGCGCCGGAACTCTGCTGGGACGAAAACGCCGAACGCCCGTTCGCCGAATGGCTGCTGAATCTGATTACCGAGGCAGCGGAGAAAGGGGAGAGCGTTGTCTTCGCGCAGCCGCAGGTTTGGCGCGGGATTCGCCCTCACCCCAACCCCTCTCCCGAAGGGCGAGGGGCTATGCTCCCTTCTCCCTCCGGGAGAAGGGCTGGGGATGAGGGAGAGCGCTTCACCTCCATCCCCCAATGCGCGGCCCGGCTCAAGAGCCTGACCAAGCCTTTCCTCAACTGGGCAGGCAAGGCGGAGCGGCAACGGATTTCCGTGCCGACGCTGCCGCTGTTCGTGCATGAACGGCATTCCACCCAAGCCATTCTGGAAACCCTGAAAAGCCACAAAGCCAGCGGCGCCAACCTCGATCTGTTCGGGGATGCCGAACTGGACATTGCCGACAAGCTGGACGCCTACCAGCACCAAGGCCCGTGGACCAACCGCCTGGTCCTCGGCGACTCCCTGCAGGTGATGAACTCCCTGCTCGAATATGAAGGCATGGGCGGGCAGGTGCAGATGATCTATTTCGATCCGCCCTATGGGGTCAAATTCGGCTCGAATTTCCAGCCCTTCGTGCGCAAGCGCGACGTGAAGCACGGCGCGGACGATGAAATGATCCGCGAACCGGAAATGGTCAAGGCTTATCGGGATACTTGGGAACTCGGCCTGCATTCCTATTTGGCTTATCTGCGTGACCGGCTGCTGTTGGCGCGGGAATTACTCCACGAATCCGGCTCAATCTTCGTGCAGATTTCGGATGACAACCTGCATCATGTCACTGAAGTGCTTGATGAGGTTTTCGGGCCTGACCACAAGACTGCAATAATTGCTTTCAAAAAGACAGGTTTCGCAAGTAGCGAAGCTCTCTCCACGACGCACGATTTTATCCTCTGGTATGCGAAGTCATCTGTTATACAAAAGGTTGTTCCGGTATTCGGAGAACGGGAACTTACCGAAAAAGAACTCGGATACCACGATCACATTGAACTATCCGACGGCACACGTCGGCCTCTAACTCAAGAGGAGAAGATGCTCGGCAATAAAATCCGCGAGAAAGGCCGTGTATTTGCCCGCAACCCAATGATTTCACCTGGATGGCAGGACTCGCTTGGCTATCCTTTCATCTTCTCTGGAATAAGCTATAAGCCTCCTGCCAATAGGCACTGGGCCACCCGCGAAGAGGGAATGCAGAGATTAAAAGAGGCAAACAGGCTAGCAATCAAAGGCAATACCTTAAGGTTCGTTCGATTCTTTGATGATTTCGCACTCCAACCTTTAGGGACTATTTGGAATGACACTTGAGTTGGTGGTTTCGTAGGAGATGACAAATTTTATGTCGTACAAACAGATACAAGGGTTATTGCTCGCTGCATCTTGATGACTACCGACCCCGGCGATCTGGTCATGGACATTACCTGCGGTTCCGGCACCACCGCCTATGTCGCCGAACAATGGGGCCGCCGCTGGATCACCTGCGATACCTCCCGCGTGCCGCTGGCCCTGGCCCGACAACGGCTGCTGACCGCCACATTCCCCTGGTATCGCCTGAAAAATCCTTCGCTAGGCCCGGCGGGCGGCTTCGTCTATGAGCGCAAGCAAAACCGCAAGGGCGAGGAAATCGGCGGCCTGGTGCCGCGCATCACGCTTAAATCCATCGCCAACAACGAAGAGCCGGAAATGGTCACGCTGGTCGACCGCCCGGAACAAAACAACCAAATCACCCGCGTGTGCGGGCCGTTCACGGTCGAGGCCACCATTCAGGCGGCGCAATCGCTGCAAGAAAATGACGGGGTAGGATGCGCTGAGGAACGAAGCGCATCGTTCGAGAAATCGGGCGCAAACGATGCGCCTCCTCGCGTCGGCACATCCTACGAAAACCGGGAAAACCCGCGCCGCTATCTCGACCGCATGATCGAGGTGCTGCGGCAAAGCAAAACCCTGCGGTTGCCCGGCAATGTGATCCTCGAACTGGCAAGCGTCCGCCCCTTGGCGGATCGGGAATATCTGCACGCCGAATGCAGTGGCCAGTGGTCGGTTGGCAGTGGTCAGCGGTCAGAGGAGGGCGGTTATGGTGAAGAGCTACCGGGAATTATTGGTTTGGCAGAAGGCAATGGAAACGGCTCAAGCGGTTTATCAGACGACGAGAGGTTTCCCGAAGGAGGAAACCTACGGCCTCACGAGTCAGATGCGGCGGGCGGCGGTTTCCGTGCCGAGCAATATCGCCGAGGGGCAGGGGCGAATGACCAGGGGGGAGTTCATCCAATTTCTGGGACAGGCGCGGGGATCGCTGATGGAGTTGGAAACCCAGGTGCTATTGGCGCAACAACTGGGTTTTCTGACCCCGCAAGCAGCCGAAACGCTACTCTCGCTGACGGCGGAAACCGGACGGCTTCTCAACGGGCTAATCTCCAGCCTGAAAAACTGACCACTGGCAACCGGTCACTGACCACTGCTCACATTGCCATCGTCTTCGGGCCGGAAGATGGCGCGATAGGCTCCGAATATGTCTTCAACGCCCATACCGAAGCCCTGCAACAGGGCTTTCAGCAGCTTTTCCTGTTCGGCTTCGCCATACAGGCCAAAGCCCGCGAAATGCTGGAAAAGCTGAAAATCAAGACAACCTACGTCGCCATGACCCCGGACATTGTGATGTCCGACCTGCTCAAAACCAGTAAGGCCAGCGAGATTTTCTCCATTACCGGCCTGCCGGATATAACGCTGAAACCAGCCGGTAAAAGGCCGGACGGAACCCCGCTGCATCAGGTCGAGGTCCAGGGACTGGATATTTTCCGGCCCGACACGATGGAAACGGACTCCATCGAAGCCGAAAACCTGCCGTGCTGGATGCTGGACACCAATTACTCGGGGCTGGTGTTCTGCGCCTTCCAAGTGTTCTTCCCGAAAACCGGGGCCTGGGACAACCTGCAAAAATCGCTCAAGGGCGAGTTCAGCGATAGCGTGTGGCAGCATCTGGCCGGCACGGTCAGCGAGCCTTTCGCGCTGGGCGACCAGCGCCGGATCGCCGTCAAGGTGATTGACGACCGGGGGAATGAGTTGATGGTGGTGAAGACAATTTAAACTTCGAGGACCACGACATGCGTACCTACATTGTGCTGGATGACGAGTTGGTTACGGAAGCCTTGGCTATGACCGGGGCCAAAACCAAAAGCGAATTGGTCCGGCTGGCGATACTGGAACTGGTTCGTGCCCGCAAGCGCAAGAGTTTGCTCGACTTGGCGGGCCAGATAGACTTCCGCGAGGATTTCGATCACAAACAAGCCCGGGATCTGCGCGATGGTTCTGATTGATTCCTCGGTATGGATCACCGTGCTGCGCGACAAAAGCGGTGGCGAGGCCCAACGCTTGCAGCAGTGGCTGGATGGCCGGGAGCCCGTCTTGACCCGGTTCACCCAGTAGGAGTTACTGTAAGGCTGCCGCGATGAAAGGGAATGGCGGTTGCTATCCACTTATTTGGAAGCCCAGATGTATGTCGAAGCCCAAGACGAAACCTGGCCAGCCGCCGCGCGGTTGTTTTTCGACTTGCGCCGCAAGGGCCTCACGGTGCGCAGCACAATCGACTGCTGCATTGCCCAACTCGCCATGGAGCAGGGCCTGATTCTGCTGCACAACGACCGCGATTTCGACACCATTGCGTCCGTGCATCCGTTGCGACATCTGCGCTGGAGCGTCGCGCCATGAGCCAAAATTTCGAAGTCGAATCCCCCATCATCAATTCGCCATTCGTCGAACCCGGCTTGCATTGGGTCATCGAGAAAGCCATGCCACCGCGCAAAGCCGAGGGCCGCCGCCGTGCCAGTTATTTTTACCGGGTGCCGGAACATGCCGGGCGTGGCCGGAAAAGCAAAGCCACGGCGGATATGTTCGCGGCGGAGAAGGGCGAAGAGGTCGATCTTGCCCTGGTGAATGAAATCCGCACGCGGGTCAAAAACTGGCGCAAGGGCATCCATGGCGCGGGCCTTGCCTATGACGGCGCTTCCAGCGTCACCAAGGAATTGCTGGAACTGTGGCGCGGCGAAGAGCGGATGCAACGGCTGTTCTTCGCGCAAATCGAGGCCGTCGAAACCATCCTCTTTCTGATCGAAGCCAGCGAAATTTATCGCAAGGGCTTGCCGGAAATCCCCAAGGATGAACCCGGCCTCGATGCCAAAGCGGCGGGTTTCCGAACCTTCGTCCGCTATGCCTGCAAGATGGCGACCGGCTCCGGCAAAACCACGGTGATGGGGATGCTGGCGGCATGGTCGATCCTGAACCGGGTGGCGGCGTCAACCGATGACCGGTTTTCCGACACGATCCTGATTGTCTGCCCGAACGTCACCATCCGCGAAAGTTCCAGCGCCATCTCTTCGCGAAGCAACGGAAACAGCTCGGTCTGCCGATGAGTAAGCCATTGCGAAAGGCGTAGGGTCAACGTAGTATTCATCCAGGGTATCGAAAGGATACTTGTCGAACAGCATCATGATTACCGTAGACCTCCCAAGGCCGAGGAGATCTTGAGGGAAAGGCTAAAGAGCGTCTTTAAGGCATTGAAAGACAAAGGCTTAAAGAAAAATGAGCGCTGGGATTCGTGGATGAAGGCTACCATCACAAAAACTTGGGGTGAGTTGTCCGATAGTTTGGGCTTTGCCAAAGATTGGATCGAGGTGTTCCTGGCAGGGGAATTTTTTATTGCGAATTATGCACTTAACTATAATCAACGCAATCCAACGGGAAATACAATCATGGATACCATGCTGATACAACTGACCCATCGGAAAGCCGCAGGGCTTTTGCATGAGTTGGAAGAGTTGCACATTATCAGAGTGTTAAGAAAAAATATACGAGCAGAACAAGGCCTGTCAAAAAAATACGCAGGCAAATTGCCCCCGGCTCTCGCGGATGAACTGCAAAAGTATATCGATCAAGGCCGTCAAGAATGGAACCAACACACTATTTGATCGACAGCAATGCCGTTATTGACTATCTGGGCGGAAAATTTCCGCTTTCCGGCATGGCGTTTATGGACAAAGTCATCGATGCCGTACCTATGGTTTCGGTTATTACAAAAATCGAGATTCTGGGCTTTAATACGCCCGATGAGCACTGTGCGCTGCTTACCGATTTTATGAACGACGCGACAGTATTGGAGTTAACCGCCGACGCGGTCGATAAAACCATTATCCTACGCAAAGTACATAAAACCAAACTGCCCGATGCCATTATTGCCGCAACGGCGATGACCTACGATCCAGCACTGATTAGCCGTAATATTCGTGACTTTACTAATATTGTCGGTCTGCAAGTGGTAAATCCGCATGCAGTCAGGGCAATCCCATGAAGGTTTCATAACCGTCATTCCGGCTTGGACGCCGGAATCCAGTGCCATGGACGGTAGCCAGACGATGGCGCAAGCGCCTGTTTTGAGCGCTGTACCGGCGCAACGCCTGCCATCCCTGGACGCACGGATTCCGGCTTCCCTGCCGGAATGACGAGGTTTTGAGCGTTTGCAATCCCTCATGCGATTGCCCTGCTCAATCGGGTTGATCAAACCTGGCCACCCGTAAGGCTCATCCCATCCGGTGCCCCCGCTCATTGACAGGCCGGATGCTCAGAGCCTCTCCGTCCAGTTCGAAGGTCTCGCCAAATCCGCGCACGTAGTTGGCGCGCTCGGGGCGCAGGCGGAACAGGTGAAAATCGAGTAGCCCGCGCAGCAGGGCGACGATGGCGCCGTGCCGGCTTGCGAAGCGGTCCATGCTCGCCTCGAATTCCGGCGCGTCGCGCGGGATTTCAGCGGCCCGGCAGGCATAAATGACCCGCTTGCGGGCGAACAACTGACCGGCCTCCCTTTCGTCCTCGATGAAGAGCACACTGGCCCGGCCGGTCAGCGTCAGGTTGCGGGTATGCGCCGCGAGTTCGCTGATATAGACATGGAAGCAGCCCTCTCTATCGACGACGTAGGGGGCATAACTCGCGACGGGATCGCCACTGGCCGAGACCGTCGCCATCAACAGGGTCGCGAAGCCCGCATGAAACTCCCGCGCTTCGGCCAGCACGGCCGGAAGATCGGGCTTTCGGTCAGTGTCGGCCATGATGGCCCGGGGCTTCAGACATCCACGCTGTTGACATCGTCGTCGTAGGACTCCCAATCGTCATCGGAGACCGGGGTATCTTCGCCATAGCCGACACCGGCATCCGGATTCCGGAATCCCGCGTCGTCGCCATAGTATTGGTTGATCGTGACGTTCTCGGGCGCCTGATGGTCCTCGTTGAACGCGGCGTCGGAGAAGTCGCTGCCGGCGTGATCGTGGTGTCCCATCAGGTTTTCGATACCCTGGAACAGGAAGGCGCCCGCCGCCACGCCGGCCGCCGTCGCCGCGGCGGAACCCAGGAAGCTGCCGAAACCGCTGCCCCCCATGCCCATGCCGGCCGCCGGCGGAGGGAGCGGGGCGCCCGGGGCATAACCCATGCCGCCGGCGGCGCGGGGAGCCGGATTCGCCCAGGGATTCTGGCCGAGAAAACCGCCGCCCGCCGGGGCGCCGGCGCGGGCGGACTGAGCCTGGCTGAGCTGCTGCTGGAGTTGTTCGATGCGAGATTGGGCGGCCTTCAGCGCCTGCTCCTGAAGCAGGGCCTTCTGCACCAGCAGGTAAAGCGCATCGGGCTGGTCGGCGGCGGCCCGGGCGATGAGCCGGTCGGCTTCTGGATCCTTGGCGATGCCGCGTATGGATTTCAACTGGTCGAGAAACTGGATCAACAGGTTTTGTTCTTCGCTGTTCATGTTGGGTTCGCTTGGGTTTTCGAGGGGTGGATAAACCGGAGGTGGGCCTGATGGGTTGAGCCGTAGCCCGCGAACGTTCCCGGCCTGAAGGCCGCTCCTACAGACGACGCCTGTCAATCAGTTAAGCCCGCCTCCGATAAACCGAACCCCGCTCGCGCGGGGTTCGGGAAGTCACGGCAATACGAACGAATGATCGATCAATAATCGTCCATGCCGCCGGCGGGCATCGGCGGAGTTTCCTTCTTGGGCAGTTCGGCCACCATGGCTTCCGTCGTCAGCATCAGACCCGCCACCGAGGCGGCGTTCTGGAGCGCGAAACGGGTGACCTTGGTCGGGTCCAGGATGCCCATTTCCAGCATGTCGCCGTATTCCTCCGTGGCGGCGTTGTACCCATAGGCGCCCTTGCCATCGCGGACCTTGGCCAGCACGACCGAGGGCTCGCCGCCGGCGTTGGCCACGATCTGGCGCAGCGGCTCCTCGATGGCCCGGCGCAGGATGCCGATGCCCACGGTCTGGTCGTGGTTGGCGCCCTTCAGATCATTGAGCGTCTCGATGGCGCGCACCAGCGCCACGCCGCCGCCCGGCACGACGCCTTCCTCGACGGCGGCTCGGGTGGCGTGCAGGGCGTCGTTGACGCGATCCTTCTTTTCCTTCATCTCAACCTCGGTCGCCGCGCCGACCTTGATCACGGCCACGCCGCCGGCCAGCTTGGCCACGCGTTCCTGCAGCTTTTCCTTATCGTACTCGGAGGTGGTGTCCTCGATCTGCTTGCGGATCTGCTCGACGCGGGCGTTGATGGAAGCCACGTTGCCGGCGCCGTCGACGATGACGGTATTGTCCTTGTTGATCTGGACCTTCTTGGCGCCGCCGAGATCGGTCAATTCCGCCTTTTCCAGCGACAGGCCGACTTCCTCGGCGATCACGGTGCCGCCGGTCAGGACGGCGATATCCTCCAGCATGGCCTTGCGGCGGTCGCCGAAGCCCGGCGCCTTGACCGCGGCGACCTTGAGGATGCCGCGCATGGTGTTGACCACCAGGGTGGCCAGCGCCTCGCCCTCGACATCCTCGGCCACGATCAAGAGGGACCGGCCGCTCTTGGACACTTTCTCCAACAGCGGAATCAGATCGCGGATGTTGGAGATCTTCTTGTCGTGCAGCAGGACATAAGGGTTTTCCAGTTCCACGCTCATGGCGTCCTGCTGGTTGATGAAGTAGGGCGAGAGATAGCCGCGGTCGAACTGCATGCCCTCGACGACTTCCAGTTCGTTGTTCAGGCTGGAGCCCTCCTCGACGGTGATCACGCCTTCCTTGCCGACCTTGTCCATGGCCTCGGCCAGGATGTTGCCGATGCTCTCGTCGGCGTTGGCGGAAATGGCGCCGACCTGGGCGATTTCCTTGCTGGTGGCGCAGGGCTTGGAGAACTTTTTCAGCTCCTCGACCGCCACGGCCACGGCTTGATCGATGCCGCGCTTGATATCCATCGGGTTGGCGCCCGCCGAGACCGATTTCAGGCCCTCGCGAACGATGGCCTGCGCCAGGACGGTGGCGGTGGTAGTGCCGTCGCCGGCGACATCGTTGGTCTTGGACGCGACTTGTTTGACCATCTGCGCGCCCATGTTCTCGAACTTGTCCTTCAGCTCGATTTCCTTGGCGACGGACACGCCGTCCTTGGTGATGGTCGGCGCGCCGAAGCTCTTTTCAAGCACGACATTGCGACCCTTGGGACCCAAGGTCTGCTTGACGGCGTCGGCCAGGGTATTCAGTCCCGCCAGCATGCGATGACGGGCATCTTCGGAAAAACGGACTTCTTTTGCAGCCATATCTTTGAGTTATTGCGTAGCGATTGAACGAAAGGGGTTGGTTATCAGCCTTCGATGATGCCGAAGATTTCATCCTCGCGCAGGACGACATACTCGACGCCATCCAGCTTCAGTTCCGTACCGGCATACTTGCCGACCAATACTTTGTCGCCCGGCTTGACGGACATGGGGCGAATCTCGCCGTTATCGAGCGACTTGCCGGGACCCACGGCGACCACCTCGGCCTGGGTGGGTTTTTCCTTGGCGGTATCCGGTATCACGATGCCGCCGGCGGTGGTCTTCTCCGCCTCCCAGCGTTTCAGCACTACCCTGTCTTGCAAAGGACGAATATTCATGACTTCTCCTTGAATTTCGGTCAAACAATCAAACAAAAAAGGACGCCTCAGCGGCGCGCCCGTGAATTAGGGCCTGTCTTCCTCGATTTCAAGGGAGGGACCGAAAAGATTCTTCGCCTTCCCACCTCCGGACCTACGGCGGTTCCGGAAGACAAGGCCTCGATCGACATGCGCTCCTGGCGCGAACGGCCACAGGATCGCTCGGGGACCATGCGCCCCCTGGCCACCACGAACCCCCCCAGCGCGAGCGCTCCGTCCGACCCCGGAAGCGCCGCGCCGAAAACCCGACTCTTGAAAATCCGTTCGGCGCTCCCCAACTCACGGTCCGAATTCGGGGATATTCCGCCCCGATCAACAGGAGGTAACCATGTTTGGAAGTCTGACAAATTTTGATGGCAGCCTGTTCGACCAACTGCGCCGTATCGAGCATGAGTTCAATGAGGCCTTTGGGTTTGACCCGCAACTCCCGGGAATACGCGCCGTGGCGCGCGGCACGTTCCCGCCGATCAACGTCGGCGCCACCCCGGAAAAGGTCGATGTCTATCTCTTCAGTCCCGGCATCGACCCCGCCAACCTGGAGGTGTCGATTCAGCAGAATCTGCTGACGGTCGCGGGCGAACGCAAAACCGCCGCCGGGGAAACCGGCCGGTTTTACCGCAGGGAGCGTTTCGAGGGCGAATTCAGACGGGTCATCACCCTGCCCGATGACGTCGATCCCGACCAGGTAGCGGCCAAGTATACCGATGGGGTTCTGCATATCTCGGTCCGGCGGCGCGAGTCATCCAAGCCCCGTCAAATCGAAATTCGTTGAAGGATTTGGGAGAACGATCATGAGCGAAAGAAAAGATCTTGCCGAAACACCCCCAACCGCCGCCCAGACCGCACAGAAGCCGGATCGGGTCCTGCAACCGCCCGTCGACATCTGCGAGGATGGCGATGGCATCAACCTGTGGGCCGACATGCCCGGCGTTTCCCGTGAACATCTGAATATCCAGGTCGATCGGGACACCCTGCTGATCGAGGGGCAAGCCCATATCGAAATGCCGGAGGGCATGAAATCCCTCTACGCGGATGTCCGTTCCACTCAGTATCGACGCAGCTTCGCGCTGAGCAGCGAACTCGATACCAGCAACATCGAAGCATCGATGCAGGACGGCGTACTGAACCTCAGGATTCACAAAAAACCCGAGTCCCGTCCACGCAAGATCGAAGTGACGACGGGGTGAGCGACTGGCCCGATCGAGCTTCCGGCGTTCGCCGGCGAGATCGGGATCCGTCGGTCAAGCCCCTGAAATTTAACACCATCAAGGGGTCGCGGAGGCGACCCCTTATTCGAATGGACATCGCCGGACCTGGCGACAAGCATACAAGGCCGTTTCCGTATGCCGGGATGGCTGCCGCATGGCTCAAACTTGACATGGGGCGGACTCCGGATATTATTGGCACTCGTTCTAGTCGAGTGCTAACAATGTGTTCCGAGGGTATGCTTTCAACAGCGGAACCAGGCACGCCACTCAAACCAGTGTTCAACCCTTGCACAACATTACAGGAGAAATCGATGAATATACGTCCGTTGAACGACCGCGTGATCGTGAAGCGCCTTGAAGAAGAGCGGACCTCGCCGGGTGGGATCGTGATTCCGGATTCCGCCGCCGAGAAGCCGATTCGCGGAGAAGTTCTTGCGGCTGGTAATGGCAAGATCCTCGAAAACGGCCAGGTGCGCCCGCTGGGTGTCAAGGCTGGGGACAAGGTTCTCTTCGGCAAATATGCCGGCACCGAGGTCAAGATCGATGGTCAGGAAATCCTGGTCATGCGCGAGGACGACATCATCGCGATCCTCGAAGGCTGATCCGGATTAACCGGCTTAATTTATTTCAATACCTCAAGGTAAGTAAAAAATGGCAGCAAAAGACGTACGATTTGGTGATGACGCGCGTACCCGCATGATTCGGGGCGTGAATATCCTGGCTCAGGCCGTCAAGGTCACCCTGGGCCCGAAAGGCCGCAACGTGGTTCTGGAAAAGAGCTTCGGCGCGCCGACCGTGACCAAGGATGGCGTGTCCGTCGCCAAGGAAATCGAACTTTCCGACAAGTTCGAGAACATGGGCGCCCAGATGGTCAAGGAAGTGGCTTCCAAGACCTCCGATATCGCCGGCGACGGCACCACCACCGCCACCGTGCTGGCGCAGTCCATCCTGACCGAAGGCTTGAAGGCCGTCGCCGCCGGCATGAACCCCATGGATCTGAAGCGCGGCATCGACAAGGCCACCACCGCCGCCGTCGAAGCCATCCACGCCATGTCCGTGCCATGCGCCGACAGCAATGCCATCGCCCAGGTCGGCTCCATCTCCGCCAACTCCGATGAAGCCATCGGCAAGATCATCGCCGACGCCATGGACAAGGTCGGCAAGGAAGGCGTCATCACCGTGGAAGACGGTTCCGGCCTCGAAAATACCCTGGATGTGGTCGAGGGCATGCAGTTCGATCGCGGCTACCTGTCGCCCTACTTCATCAACAATCAGCAGAGCATGAGCGCCGAGCTGGAGAATCCGCTGATCCTGATCTGCGAGAAGAAAATCTCCAACATCCGCGACATGCTGCCTGTCCTCGAAGGCGTGGCCAAGGCCGGCCGTCCCTTGCTGATCATCGCCGAGGACGTCGAGGGCGAAGCGCTGGCGACCCTGGTCGTCAACAACATGCGCGGCATCCTCAAGGTCGCCGCGGTCAAGGCGCCGGGCTTCGGCGACCGCCGCAAGGCCATGCTGGAAGACATCGCCGTCCTGACCGGCGGCACCGTGATCGCCGAGGAAGTCGGTTTGTCCCTGGAGAAGGCCGGCGTCGACGATTTGGGCACCGCCAAGCGCGTTCAGATCACCAAGGAAGAGACCACCATCATCGATGGCGCCGGCAGCGCCGACAAGATCCAGGGTCGCATCGCGCAGATTCGCAAGCAGACCGAGGAAACCACCTCCGACTATGACCGCGAGAAGCTCCAGGAGCGTCTGGCCAAGCTGGCGGGCGGCGTCGCCGTCATCAAGGTCGGCGCCGCCACCGAAGTCGAGATGAAGGAGAAGAAGGCACGCGTCGAGGACGCTCTGCACGCGACCCGCGCGGCCGTCGAGGAAGGCATCGTTCCGGGGGGCGGCGTCGCGCTGATCCGCGCGCTCCAGAAGATCAAGGACCTCAAGGGCGCCAATCACGACCAGGATGTCGGCATCGGCATTGCCTGCCGCGCGATGGAAGAACCCCTGCGTCAGATCGTAGCCAACGCGGGCGATGAAGCCTCCGTCGTGCTGAACAAGGTTTCCGAGGGCAGCGGCAACTTTGGCTACAACGCCGCCAGCGGCGAATACGGCGACATGGTGACCATGGGTATCCTGGATCCCGCCAAGGTCACCCGCAGCGCGCTGCAGAACGCCGCTTCCGTGGCGGGTCTGATGATCACGACCGAGGCCATGGTGGCCGAGGAGCCCAAGACCGAGACACCGATGCCGGGCGGCATGGGTGGAATGGGCGGCATGGACGGCATGATGTAAGTCCATAGCCGATACCAGGCATCAAGGGGGACCGGACCGTTTGGTTCGGCCCCCTGGTTGGATACAAAGGCCCCGTTATCGGGGCCTTTTGTTTTTTGGTAGACCTGCACGGCGATGATGAATACACATTAAATGCTTGCTTATGCTTTTTATATCAATTGGTTACTGTTTATGCTGTATCAGTCGTCACTCGCTATGCAGGACTGCCTGTTTTCAGGATTTCCACGTACCGGATCGGCCAATCTTATGCGGGCCTGACTCCCGTCATTCCGTCCTTGGGGTGGGACTCCATCCTCCAAGGCTGGCTGGGGAGCATGCGTGTCTACACAACTTGCAAGACATTGATTTTATTCCCCTCTCCTGGAGGGAGAGGGGGTAGGGGTGACTCACAAGTGTAGGTTTTTAAAATTATGTGGCGAGACAGTGCCTTGCGGTAAATTGATGGGTGTTACAACATCATCTTGCCGAGGGTATCGCGATGTCTCGCCATCCTGAACTTTACCAATGGATTG
>Ga0233420_10000522_pt1 | contig 16208 bp, 12 predicted proteins | sample Watercolumn_Mata_4_FD_183009 | JGI IMG/M metagenome (GOLD analysis project Ga0233420, IMG submission 183009) | Freshwater microbial communities from Lake Matano, South Sulawesi, Indonesia - Watercolumn_Matano_2014_102_MG | ecosystem: Environmental > Aquatic > Freshwater > Lake | place...
TGTCGGCGGCTGCATCGGTTTCGCAGGTGCTTCAGCTTTCTCTTTTGCCGCAGGCTTCTTCGCACTCTTGTCATCCGTTTTTGCTGCGCTGGCTGCAGGTTTTCCCTTCTCGTCAACGTGCGGAGTTTCGATCATCTGGCTCTGCTCAGTACCTCCCGCAGGAGCTGCAACCTCCGTCTGACCAGGCTGCTCCTGTAGCTGCGCAACAGCCGGAGCTGGCTTCTTCTTACTGAAGATGTGGATCACCCCGAGCTTGTCGAGCAGGAATGCGCCACCGCCACCAACGATCAGGACCGCGATGACGACGATCAATATCGTCATCAGTCCGCTTCCTTTCTTTGGGGTCTCTTCGCCCGCCTCCGTACCTTCGACATTCTGCTCAGGCGAGGATTCGACATTCTCCAGCGACCCTTCATCTTGAAGGTTGATATCTGGCATTGCAGGTCCCTCCTATGTTTGGGAGTAAGAAAATAAACTCTCTTTCACAGTCTTCACGTCACCAGCGTAGGGTGAGCCCGCCAGTCACGGTGAGCGGCACGGAACGATAGCCGCTCCATTCCTCGTAGCGTGCGTTCGTCAGATTTAAAACGTCGAGAGCCACAGAGAACGCTCGTATCACCGAATATTCAGCATGGAGATTTGCGCTGAAATACCCTGACAGCTTGCCTGCAACGAACAAGTCCGGCACGCGCATGCCGACATACTGCAGCGTCGGACACACGGTCAGGTCGGGGATCACCTCAAGCTGTGCTCCGCCCGTCAGGCGCACGTCGGGCAAGTACGGCACTTTCCACTCCGTTGCCGTGTTCTTGTTGTCGTTTATCTCCGCCGACACAGTAAAGTAACTATTTGCCGTGAACTTCGCAAATAGGTCTCCCCTGTACGTCCCGATCCTCGTGGTGCCGCGATAGTCCGTCATCCAGATTCCGCGAACTCCACTCCCCGTGAAGAGCGGAAGATCACGAATGGATTGATAACGTATCGAAAGTCTTGTTCGCCACACCGGAGACCAATCGGTTTCCAGCAGTGCGGTTACGTCAATCGGGATATCCGACTGACGGAGCGTTGCATGTGCTCCGATATACGGATGGCGTGCGACCAGGCCTGCAAGCGTATTCTGCTGAACTCGTCCTGCATACGAAACACTCAGTTGCGTGTTCCTCAGAATCTGATATCCAAGGACGACGTGCGGGTATACTCTTGCCAGCTTCTGATTCAGCATCCCCTGTGCAAGGTAGCCGTGCACGGAGGCCTGGAGATAGAAATCGCCGAACCAGAGCCGCTCCGTTGAAATCCGTCCATCCAGATATGGAAGTGCCTTCGTTGTCGTCCCGGTGACCGACCCAAGTGTGAAGTCAACGCCGAGGTCAAGAGGAATCTTGCCCACAAAGAAATTGAGGCCTGTTCTTGCGTTGAAGAGTGTCTCAGTCAGTGATGCAGTCGAGTCCTTGATGGTCCTCAGCTGCAGTCCGAGTGCCGCATCATAGAGAACCAGCAATTGACGAGGGGACTCGTACCGGGCATCAATCTTCAGAGTCGTGAGCGTTCTGGCAACGGTGGGATTTTGAGATCCATAGAACCGGTACGTTTCGCTGCCAAAGCCGATGCCACCTCCGAGAAGCCCGCCATCGTACCAGATCCCGGGATCGCGTAGGTGAAAGCCGCCACCAACTGATGCCTCACCGCCTGAGCGGTTTGCATGCGGGATAAACGCATTGGCGACACGATAGTCTGCACCGATACTGATGAAAGAGGTTGGATCAACGATTGTGTGGCGAAGGCCTAGATGCGAGGTCAGATAGGTTCCCGAGCTCGCCTGGAGTCTCCCCGTCCCAGCCAACCTCGATTCGGAGACTTGTGTAGACTTCTGTTCAACCGTGAAATCGTACGTCGAACGATCTCGGAGTGATGCAGAAGGGTCAGCGAGATCCGGCTTTTGAGGCAACTCATCCGCACCTTGTTTCGATGCGTCCGGCAGATCGATCGAGACGATGCCGGTGATCACATATTCGGGAATCTCAAACTTGGGCAGCGCCTGATTGGACGCAGCTGGTTCCTGCCGGGCGGATTGTGCCATGGAATCAGGCGGAGCGACCGTCACAGCACGCTGGCCGGGCACTGGTTTTTCTTGTGCCACGCAGAGCGACGTCAGCAGTATCGCCAGAGCGAAGATGAATGAAGTACTCTTCATCGGCCTACTCCTGCCCCACTCTGGTCATGCCGCGAGTTGCTTCTTCAAATTCTGCACCGCCGCTTGACATTTTCAAGACCTGTTGGTACGCTTCGCGTGCTTTTGTATTGTCCTTCAGCTGTTCGTACACACGACCGAGTCCGACGTATGCTTTCACAAGCCAACGCTCATGCGAGGGGAAGACATATTTCAGCCGAAGATACGCCGTGACGGCTTGCTGCCATTCTGCATTCTGTTCGTGGGCAAATCCGCTGAGATATTGCGCCTCGGCCCCTATGTCGTCAGTTCGAGAGGTTGCAACTTTCTGTGCAACAGCTTGTGCTTCAGAGTACTTCTGTTCTCCTGTGGCGATTCGTGCGAGCGCATTACGAGCTCTGTCGGCTTCAATGGAGGACGGGAATGATGCAATCACCGCATCGAAGGCTGATTTTGCATCGTCGGTCGCTCCATTGTCGACAAAGATGAGACCTTTCGTGTAAGCCACCTCCGGGGCAAATTCACTTCCGGCAAGCGAAGCCTCCGCCTCCGCCAGAATCCGATAGGCCTGCTCGTACTCTTTCTGTTTCAACAGAATTCGAGATGTCTCAAGCAAGGCATTTCCTCGAATCGACAGCGTCGCCCCTGTCGCGGCAGCCGCCTCCTGATAAGTTGCCGCAGCGGCAGTCAGGCTGTCCGATTGCTGCAAGCTCTTTGCGAGTCCGAAGAGGGCCTGTGCTCGGAGAGTAGAGTTCGGATATCGCTGGGCGAAGGCCCGGTATTCTTTCGTGGCCTCTGCAAACTCCCTCTGGCTGAAAAGAAGATCCGCCTTCTTGATCTCGAGCTGCTCAGTGTTCGGCGAAGCAGGATTACGTTTAACATACTCTTCAATAGTGCCGACGGCTTCTTTGCTCTTTCCCTGGGCCACCAGGCAATATTGGATTCCCGTCAAGGCATCCTGTGCGACCGGGCTCTGCGGGTACTTCTGCAGTACTTCCCGGTAGGCCTTTTCCGCGGGACCGTATTGACGCAGATTGTAGTAAGCATCTCCAATGCTATACGTCGCCCGCGGCAAGAGCTCACTCGACGGGTAGCTGGTAAGCAGACTCTGGAAGTCCCGAATGGCACCAAGGAAGTCCTTGCGCTGGAACTTGATCCACCCGAGCGCGAACTGTGCATCATCCGTCAGGTTCGAGGTCGGATAGTTCTTCATCAAGGCGGCGAACTGGTCGGTTGCTTGCTCGTGATCTCCGGAGCGATAGTAGGTCTGACCAAGCTGGTACGCCGCATAGTCGGCTCCCTCGTTCTTGGGAAAGAGACGAGTCACCGTTCGATATGCGCCAGCAGCCTTTTTGTAGTCCTTCATCTGGAAATAGCAATCACCAAGTCTCAGGCGGGCGTCGAACGAGGACTTTCCCGAAGGATAACTGAGGATCAGGCGTTCAAACGCGTCGATCGCTTTTGAGTAGTCTTTCAGCCGATACTGACTCCACCCTATCCCGTACATGCTCTCTTCCCTCCGGGGGTGGGTCGGCAACTTTACGATATCCTGATAGTGTTTCAGAGCGTTCCTGTAATTCCCGCCAAGATACTCTGACTCGGCAAGCCAGTACTTCGCTTCGGCAGATTTGGGATGCTCGGCATACGCCGCAAGAAATCTGGTGAATCCGGTCACTGCCTCCTTGTAATTCCGGAGCTTGAAGTTCGACCAAGCCGACTGATAGATGGAATTGACTTTTGTTTCGAACGACATCCCTTCGGACGAGAGTGCTTTTGTGTACGCTGTCCGTGCTGAGTCAAAAGCTCCTGTTGCCAGATAGCTCTCTCCCAGCATCATCGAGGCGTCAGCGAGCACATCGCTGTTTCCAAACTCCGACACAACCCTGGCAAAACACTTCTTTGCCTCTTCCATCTTTTTGTCCTCGAAGAGAATCACGCCTGCGTCATACAGAGCGTTATCTGCGTATTCGCTTTGGAGGTCGCTCCCATAGATCTGCTGAAATGCTGCCAGCGCTTCTGCCCGCTTCCCGGCGAGCTTCTCGGCTACACCTTTGCGATACGCTGCAGCGCGACCAAGCTGGGAGTCAAAGGACGCCACCTTCCCAAAGGCTTGAGCGGCTTCAGAAAACCTCCGATCCTTGAAGTACGACCAGGCGAGCGCATATTGTACTTCGGTGGTTAGCCGGTGTTCAGGGTATTCCCTCAGGAAGGCCTCATAAGATTTCGCCGCATTCTCGAACTCATCCAGATGATAGTAGGACTCTGCAATCGTATAGTCAGCATCTCCGCGAAGAGCGACGGAATCGATCTTCCCTCTTGCCTCGGTCAATTGGGTGATTGCCCCTCGATAGTCCTTCATCGCAAAGAGACACTCACCGGTCTTTACGAGGGCAGACGAGACGAGCGGGCTCTGCGGCAATTTTTGAACAAGCAGCCTGTACCATTCAGCTGCTTTCGAGTAATCTCCTTTACGCTGACTCGTCCACGCGACTGAATATGCGGCATAGTCCTGTAGCCTGTGGCCTGGATAGCCTTCAAACGAAAGCGCGTAGTACTTCACGGCGTTCGCGTAGTCAGATTCCTTGAAATAGATCTCGGCAATCCAATATGCAGCTTCCCCGGCGACGGCGGGATTCTTCGGCTGGTCGAGAATGGATTTGTATGTCTCGATCGCATCCCGCGACCGATTCAGCCGCGCGTACGTATCACCAAGGCGGAAGCGAGCGTTGTCAGAAAGCGGCGAGAACGGATAATGCCGGACGAAAGAAGAAAACTCTCTCGCTGCGTCGCCATACTTTTCCATCTGAAAGAAGCAGTCCGCGTACAGAAATTGCGCATCCTGGATCTTGATACTCTGAGGATACTTCTTCACAAAGTTGGTGAACTGTTCGGCTGCGTTCTGGAACAATCCGTCCTTGAAGAGCCCGTAGGCAAAGGCATAATCCTGCTCCTCTGCGATCGTTGAATTCGGGACAGGAAGGTTCTGGGGCAAGCCAACGTAGGGAACAGCGAGCAGAAAAGACACAACAAAAACGGGCCAGAGACCGGCGAATGCCTTCTTCGAAGCCCCCAACGACTTTCCAAACACCTAGGCCTCCGAGGTTAAAGTGTAGTTTGAAATGATCCCACTAACGTTCTAATCTAGCCTAATAGGGGAAAAAAGTCAAGCAATCTTGGGGAAGACAGCAAATCCTTCAAAATTCTTCTGAATTTGAAGGTCGCCGGCGAAAGCTATTGTCTCTTAGACGTCGGGACTCGAAAAAGGGGGAACGTCAAGCGGGGGTAGAATCTAGGAAGCGATTTCCTTCTGATACTCCTGCAGACTCTTCACTCCGACACCATGCTTCTTCTGTTGCTCAATGCCTTTCACTGCAGATGCGGCTGCCGAGAGAGTCGTGATAAAGGAGACTTTCTGCTCAATCGCAGCCCAGCCAATGGAGTATTCGTCGTAGCGGGATCCTTCTCCAAGGGGGGTGTTGATGACCAGCTTGATCTCACTGTTCTTGATCATGTCCACGATATTCGGCCGGCCTTCGTTCACTTTGAATACCTTGCCACATTGCACACCGTGCTCGCTGAGGAATTTGGCAGTTCCTTCTGTACCCACGAGTGAGAAGCCAAGGCGCGAGAAATCGCGTGCGATTCCAAGCGTGATGTCGTTCTTGTCACTGTCATTGACGCTGATGAAGACCTTACCTTCGATGGGCAACGTGTTTCCTGCACCCATTTGCGCCTTCGCGAAGGCATCGCCAAACTGGGAAGAGATTCCCATGACTTCACCGGTCGACCGCATCTCTGGTCCGAGAAAGATTGGCACACGCGGGAACTTGGAAAACGGAAAAACAGCCTCCTTCACCGAGATGTGTTCAACCTTCTGGAAATCGAAGTCCCGGACGCCGAGATCTTCCAATGTCCGGCCGATCATCACCTTCGCGGCGATTTTCGCAAGCGGCAATCCGACTGCCTTGCTCACAAACGGCACGGTGCGTGACGCACGCGGATTTACTTCGAGAACTTACACCATCCCATCCTTCATCGCATACTGAACGTTGATCAGTCCAATCACCTTCAACGCCTTTGCCAGCCGGACCGTGTACGACTTGATTTCATCGAGGTTCTTTTCCGAGATCATATACGGAGGGAGCACGCAGGAGCTGTCTCCAGAATGAATACCTGCTTCTTCAATATGCTGCATCACGCCACCGATGAGTACATCTTCCCCATCGCAGACAGCGTCAACGTCAAATTCAAAAGCATCTTCCAGAAACCGGTCAAGGAGGACGGGGTGCTCCGGCGAGACGTCAACTGCCTTCTTCATATATTCCCGTACCGCGTCACTGTTGTAACAGATCTCCATCGCCCGACCACCAAGAACGTACGAAGGCCGAATGAGCACCGGAAATCCTATCTGCTCCGCGACGAGCACAGCGTTAGTGACGGAGTACGCCGTGCCGTACAACGGATGCGGGATCTTCAGTCTTTTGAGCAGCGCTCCGAATCGTTCCCGGTCTTCAGCAATGTCAATTCCCTCCGATGATGTGCCGAGAATCTGCACACCATGATCCTCGAGCGCCTTTGCGATCTTCAGCGGCGTCTGCCCGCCGAAGCTTACGATGACACCCAACGGCTTCTCATGCTCATAGATGTTGAGAACATCCTCCAGTGTGAGAGGTTCGAAGTAGAGCTTGTCCGTCGTATCATAATCTGTTGAGACGGTTTCCGGATTACAGTTGATCATGATGGTTTCAATGCCCTCTTCTTCGAGGGCATAGACCCCATGGACACAACAGTAGTCGAATTCGATCCCCTGACCGATACGGTTGGGACCCCCGCCAAGGATGATTACCTTCTTCCTGTCGCTTCGCACCGACTCGTTTTCCTGATCATAAGTGGAATAATGGTACGGCGTGTGGGCTTCGAATTCCGCTGCGCACGTATCAACAGTCTTGAACACCGGTGCGACGCCCAGTTCTCTCCTGAGCTGCCGGATGGCCTTTTCAGACGTCTTCCAGATGTGCGCCAGCTGCCGATCCGAGAACCCGTACTGCTTCGCCTTCAGAAGGACTTCCCGCGTGACTCGTCTTGGCAGTTCTCTAGTTTTCACGTTTGCGTGCTTTCAGTTCCGCATACTGTTTGAGCTGATCGGGCGTCAGGATCTGCTTGATTCTCAGATACGCCTGGAGATGCATGAACCTGAGTTCTGCTCTTGCCTTTCCGATCTGATCCACTTTCATCCGTACCAATTTCTCATTCGCGGTCCCCGACTCGAACATGGCCGCCAGCTCTTCTTCCGCCTGGACGATTTCCTCACCTTTTGCAGTGGCAGCACTCGTAACGACCTTCTCAGCTGCCTCGGCCTTCTTCAGTTGGTCCCGCGTCAAACCCAGTTCATTTTTCAGTGCAATCACCTGCCTGGGACTTGGCAGATTGTGGATCTCAGCAATCGTTGCAAGATCCATCTCCTGACCCTTGAGAAGCGCCTCGCGATCGGCAGGAATCACAGCCTGCGCCCGGATCGCGCCAACAGTGCCCAGAATCAGTAACACCGCGAGCCGAATCGTCCGGCCAAATCCGTAACACATCTTTCTAGGTGGGGAGAACCGTGTAAGCATACAACTCCTCCTCAAGATCGACGATCTGTCTGAGGTTGTGCAGAAACCAGGGATCGATCTTTGTGACGCTATGCAGTTCAGCAATGGACGCGCCGAGCTGAAATGCATACCGGATGTGAAACACATTGTATGGCCTCGGCATCTTGAGCCGGTCCAGAGTCTTCCTTCTCAGTTCCTCCCTTTTCTCCGGAGAGAGGGACCGTGCGTCGAGGACATCCTTACCGTCAGCTCCCAATCCAAACCGACCCTGTTCAAGCGAGCGTAGTGCCTTCTGGAAAGCCTCCTTGAACGTGCGGCCGATCGCCATCGCTTCACCAACGGATTTCATCTGGACACCGAGGGTATCATCCACTCCCTTGAACTTTTCGAAGTCCCAACGCGGGATCTTCACGACACAGTAGTCAATCGTCGGCTCGAAGGATGCCGGAGTCTCCTTCGTGATGTCGTTCGGGATCTCGTCAAGAGTAAAGCCGACAGCAAGCTTCGCGGCAATTTTCGCGATCGGGAAGCCTGTCGCTTTCGATGCAAGTGCAGACGAACGTGACACCCGCGGATTCATTTCGATGACGATCATCCGTCCGTCCCTGGGATTCGTGGCGAATTGGATGTTCGACCCGCCGGTTTCAACGCCGATCTCGCGAATAATTGCAATCGCTGCATCGCGCATCTTCTGGTACTCTTTATCCGTCAGCGTCTGCGCCGGAGCCACCGTGATGGAATCGCCTGTGTGGACACCCATCGGATCGAAGTTCTCGATCGAACAGATAATCACCACATTGTCCTTCAGGTCCCTCATCACTTCAAGCTCGTATTCCTTCCACCCAATGATCGATTCCTCTACAAGCACCTGGTGAATCGGGCTGCTGATCAAACCATGTTCAACTTTTTCGCGGAACTCTTCGAGGTTGTAGACGGTGCCACCCCCCGTGCCCCCCAATGTGAACGACGGTCGTATAATGATAGGTAGCCCGAGCTCCTCTGCCACATCCATCGCCTCCTTGAGGGAATGAACGAACTTCCCCCGAGGAGTTGACAAGCCGATTCTGGTCATCGCTTCCTGGAAGAGCTCCCGGTCTTCAGCTTTCTTGATGGCCGGCAACTTCGCGCCGATCAGTTCCACACCATGCTTCTGAAGGACACCGCTCTCCGCAAGCGCTACTGCAGTGTTCAGCGCCGTCTGGCCACCCATCGTCGGAAGAATCACGTCCGGACGTTCCTTCTCGATGATCTTTTCTACAATCGCGGGCGTGATCGGCTCCACATAGGTCGCATCAGCCAGATCGGGATCTGTCATGATGGTGGCCGGATTGCTGTTGATGAGGATGACGCGATATCCCTCTTCTCTGAGGACTTTGCAGGCCTGGGTGCCAGAGTAGTCAAACTCGCACGCCTGGCCGATGACGATGGGACCTGAACCTATGATAAGGATGGACGAAATGTCGGTACGTTTAGGCAACTTCTACTTTACTCGTCGGGCTAGTTCGCGGAATGTGCACTGCGGTTGATTAATATATCATGTTGTCATTTTTGATTCAACAGGAGATGGCCACGCAATCCCTTCCGGGCTCACCTCACGTACACCATCCTGCTGCTCTGCACCGAATATCCCGGGGCAAAAAGTCGTGTATAGTAGATCCCGGAGGGGAGTTCCATTCCCGATTCGTCGGTAGCGTTAAAGACGACTGAGTGACGCCCGGCCTCAAAGGACTGGTCCTGGGCAAGAGTCTTCACGAGTCGGCCGAGCTGATCGTAGACGCTGAGCCGGATTGCCAATCGGGAGGGCAGATCAAACACAACGGTGGTCGAGGGATTGAAAGGGTTCGGGTAATTCTGGTGCAATGCGAACATGTGCGGAAGTGATCCGACCTCCTCGACGGAGACAACCGTCCCGGATGCATCTTTGAGTATCCAATTCTCTGGATCGAGCTTCACATTCGTGGGGCGCTGTGGAAGGACAATAACGAAGCTCTGAGAGGCCTGTTCACTCATCACGGTAATCGTTGTATCCATACCGGCACCGATGAACTTCAGGTCAACGGGCATTGTGAAGAAAGAAGGATTTGACGTCCCGGTTGACTGCCTGATCGACACCCTCACTCGGTATGCCGTTCCGACCTGCTCGCTCCCCCACTCATAGGTGTATTTCGGGAAGTTCTCGCCGTAAATCCATTGCTGGAAGAAACTGTTGAGCGATTTTCCCCGCAGGACGGTCTCGCAGACTGCCCGGAAGTCCTCTGTCGTCGCCGTACCGAACCGGAACCGGTGGTCTGTCGCGTAGTTGCGAAGAGCCCGGAAGAAGAGCGAGTCACCCATGACATGCCTGAGCATGTGGAGCACCGTGGCACCTTTCGAGTACACGAGGTTTCCCTTGAAGAGTTTGCTGACACTCGAAGTGTCACTGACATAAATCGAACCGACTGCTCCCCTCGCGCTGGCCATCTCTCCATTCATGATATTGCGGTAGCCTGCAGCACCGGATTTCCTCTCATGATAGAGCGCCACAGAATAAGTCGCGAATCCCTCGTTCAGCCAGATATGAGGCCATGAACTCATGGTAATCATATCGCCGAACCACTGGTGAGCCATCTCGTGGGCGACCAGGTTTTCAGAGAAGTTCACAAGGGAGGTCATCGTCTGATGCTCCATCCCTCCTCCCCATCCGAACTGCGCATGCCCGTACTTCTCTTTCACGAACGGATACAAACCGTAGAGATCGGAGAAGATGTTCAGCATAGAAATCGTTGCAGCCATAGAACCGGCTGCTTCTGCTGCTCTCGACGCGAGCGTGTAATTGATGACTGGCATGGAATCGGTTGAGGAATACTTGAAATATCCGATTCCTTCTACATACTCTGCAACGGCGATCGAAACAAGATACGTCGCGATTGGATATCGATGTTCCCAACGGTGAGTCTTTGTTCCATTTCCTCTGTCGATCACCTCGACGAGTCTCCCCTGCGATCCCACCTTGAATCTCGAGTCACACGTGACCCAAATGTCGACCGAATCAGCTTTATCGGAAGGATGGTCTTTACACGGCCACCAATCCTTGGCTCCATAGGGCTCGCTCAGCGTCCAGATCCATGGTGACCCCGTCGAGGTCGAAGAGAATGTAAAGCTTCCGAATCCGGAGCTCCCAGGAACTCCGCCGTAGTAGACCGTGACACTGAATCGCTCCCCCATCTGATACGGACGGTCAAGCGAGATGATGACGAGCGTCGGTTGTTGCGTCGCCGTAACTTTCAATCCGGCGACGACAGCAGAATCGACTTTCATTGTACTCATCAGATCGAGCGAAATAGTTGTGAGATTGTTCACAAGAGCGCGACCATCCATGCGAACAGAGCCGCGAAGCCCTTTGGGGTTCAAGAGGAGAGTGAGATCAAGCCTGTAGTAGAGAGCGTCGTAGCCCTCCTGACCCGCAGAAAGGGCCGAGGACAATCGCTCGAGGTTTCGTGCAGAAGCCACCTCCGTTCGGACGAGTTCATCCTTCCGGAATGATGCGGTTTCCTGCGCACGCATCGAAAACGTGACAACCAACGTGATGAACAGCAGGCAGCACAGACGTCCAACGCACAAGATCCCCCTCATCAATGGCCTTCCCCCCTCATCATCCGAAATCCGTGTAGCAGTCCGGGCATGATAGCATCCAGTGATTCTTCGACCGCATTGCGAGAGCCAGGCAGGTTGACGAGCGGATCTCCTTTTGGGATTTTTCCCTCCCGGAGCAGCTGAACGGTTTGCGGCCGAAGCGTCAGTACTGCCTGAGCTCGTGCTGACTTGCTTGTCTTGATTTTGGCGGAGACATCTTTCATGGCGTGGCGTCCAATATAGCGAGAAAAAAGCTCAGAGTCAGCCCGATTCGACTCACGCATCATCTGGAAACTCACCTGATTTTTTCCAATATTCTACCCGCATTTGCGTCATCACGACAACCAGAAAGAATCTTCAAGGGAGGAGCGCCCCATGCCATTGATAGATAGTTACGGGACACGATCGACTCTTACAGCGGGCGGAACGACATTTACGTACTTCTCGCTTCGCAAGCTGGAGAAGGCCTTTCCCGGAGGTTTGAAACGCCTCCCCATTTCTCTGAAGATCCTTCTTGAGAATCTGCTGCGACAAGAGGACGGACGGGTTGTGCAGCGCGAGGACATTGAAGCACTTGTTCGGTGGGATGCGAAGGCTACTCCGGACAAGGAGATTTCCTTCATGCCGGCGCGAGTCCTCCTTCAGGATTTCACGGGTGTTCCCTGCGTCGTCGATCTCGCGGTCATGCGCGATGCGATGATCGCGATGGGAGGAGATCCGGACAAGATCAATCCTCTACAGCCCGTTGATCTGGTCATCGACCACTCCGTTCAAGTCGATGAGTATGGCACCAATTCCTCATTCTCTCAGAACGTTGAGAAGGAGTTTGAGCGTAACAAAGAACGGTACGCCTTTCTCCGGTGGGGACAGCAGGCATTCAAGAATTTCCGCGTTGTTCCTCCGGGGACCGGCATTGTCCACCAAATCAATCTCGAGTATCTCGCACAGGCGGTCTTCACAACAAAAGTCGATGGAGAGCCTTGGGCGTATCCTGACACCCTTGTCGGGACTGACTCGCACACAACAATGATCAACGGTCTCGGTGTCCTGGGATGGGGAGTCGGCGGCATTGAAGCAGAGGCAGCGATGCTGGGTCAACCGATCTCGATGCTTATTCCGAACGTCGTAGGATTCAGGCTCTCGGGAAGGCTGCGCGCTGGAGCGACCGCGACGGATCTTGTCCTGACCGCAACGCAGATGCTAAGGAAAAAAGGAGTGGTGGGAAAGTTCGTCGAGTTTTTCGGGAACGGACTTGCTTCCCTCTCTCTTGCCGACCGTGCCACCATTGCGAACATGGCTCCTGAATACGGCGCAACCATGGGCTTCTTCCCTATCGATGAGGAGACACTCAACTTCCTGAAGTTCTCCGGCCGGAGCCCTCAACAGGTTGCATTGGTCGAAGCATACTGCAAGGAACAGGACATTTTCCATTCTGCAAATTCACCCGAACCGGAATTCTCTGACACGCTGGAGCTGGATCTCGGAACGGTAGAGCCGAGTCTCGCAGGACCGAAGCGCCCGCAGGATCGGGTGCTGCTCTCACACTCGCGAACCTCGTTCCGCAAGTCGCTCGTCGAGATGCTGGAATTGAAGGGTGTCAAAATTGACAAAGAGGCCGCCGGAACATGGATAGACCTCACTCCAGGGGCGACATCGATCGTTGTCGACTCTGCGCTTGCAGACACGATTCTCAAAAAGTCTCCGGTTCGTGACAGCGAATCTTCGCTCTCACACGGCTCCGTTGTCATCGCTGCCATTACGAGCTGTACGAACACATCGAATCCTTCCGTCATGGTTGCGGCCGGACTCCTCGCGAAGAAGGCAGTCGCATTCGGTTTAAAGACCAAACCGTGGGTCAAGACGAGTCTGGCCCCTGGTTCAAAAGTCGTTACGGACTATTTGAACGAAGCAGGTCTTTCGTCATACCTCGACCAGCTCGGTTTCAATTTGGTGGGATACGGCTGCACGACTTGTATCGGCAATAGCGGTCCTCTGCCTGATGCCATTTCGAAGGCAATCCAGGATCATGACCTCGTCGCGGTGTCGGTCCTCTCCGGCAATAGGAACTTTGAGGGGCGCGTCCACGCTCAGGTACGAGCCAACTACCTTGCGTCGCCCCCGCTCGTCGTAGCGTACGCACTTGCAGGCACGATGAACACTGACCTCCAACAGGAGCCAATCGGCACAGGAAAGGACGGCAAACCTGTCTACCTCCGCGACATCTGGCCATCGCCGGAAGAGGTGGAATCCACAATCAGATCTTGCCTCAAGTCTGAAATGTTCCACCGGCAATACTCGAACGTGTTTGCCGGTGGCCCTGAGTGGCAGAACCTCCCCGTGCCGACGGGAGCACGGTATGCGTGGGACGGGGACTCCACGTACATCAAGGCTGCCCCGTACTTCGAGAACCTTCCGAAGGATCCTCTTCCTTTGCAGGATATCCAGGGCGCCCGTGTCCTCGCTGTGCTTGGAGACTCGGTCACCACGGACCATATCTCGCCTGCAGGATCGATTGCGGCGAGCAGTCCGGCGGCGCGATATCTTGTGGAGCGTGCAGTCGAGAAGAAGGATTTCAACCAGTACGGTGCCCGACGGGGAAATCATGAGATCATGATGCGCGGTACGTTCGCCAACGTGAGGTTGCGGAACCTCCTGGTTCCCGGCACTGAAGGAAGCTGGACAGTGCACCCCTCCTCCAAAGAACCGATATCAATTTTTGATGCCGCGATGAAATACCGCGAAGAACGTGTCCCATTGATCATCATCGCCGGAAAGGAATACGGTTCCGGATCATCCCGAGATTGGGCCGCCAAGGGTCCTCGGCTCCTCGGCGTCCGGGCAGTCATTGCGGAGAGCTTCGAGCGCATTCACCGCAGCAACCTAGTCGGCATGGGAGTCCTTCCCCTTCAGTTCGAGGAAGGACAGAACGCCAAGTCGCTGAACCTCACAGGATTCGAGACGTTTTTCATCGAGGGCATAGCCCGGGGACTGCAGCCACGACAACGATTCACCGTGAAGGCGACCGATTCTTCAGGCAATGTCAAAGCCTTCACCGTCATTTCAAGGATCGACACTCCGAACGAGGTCGACTATTACAGACATGACGGGATTCTTCAATTTGTCCTTCGCTCCCTCCTCAAGTAGGGATCGTGGACGACCCTTCGGCGGGCCTGGAAGTGAACATTCCGGGCCCGTTTGCTGATGGGAATTCAGCGAATCCTTTCAGTCATCGTGGCATCTTATTAGAAAGCTCTCGTTCCCCGAAGGCGTCGGGAACCATGCGGAGCGAAGCAAACTTCTGCTCACGTTCATTCGAATCAATTCAATGGAGGAATTTCATGCCTGTTTTTGATTACCGGTGCTCTGACTGCGGAACGACCTACGATGTCTATCACAAAGTCAAAGAGATCGCTGAAGACGTCATTTGCCCGCACTGCGGCTCTTTCAAGCACAAGAAGCTCATGTCAGCTCCGTCGTTTACGATCGGCTCTTCCTCTGCATCATCATCCAACTCCGCGCCGCCATGTGAGACAGGTGAAGGATGTTGTGGCGGCTCCTGCAGTCTGAACTAGCCAAAGGACCCCGGCGTGCCTCATCGACATCACCCCGCAACGAAGTTTGTTGCCGCACTTTTTCTGGCGATCGGGACGTTCGTACTCTTTCTTGAGCGTGATCCGGGAGTAAAGAAACTGTCGGCAGCTCAGGTTGCAGATCTCGTTTCGCGTGATTCGTCCGTCGTCCTTCTCGACGTGCGAACTCCGGAGGAATGGAATGGAGACAGTGGCCATTTGAAAGGAGCGCTTCTCGTTCCGCTTGCAGATCTTTCTTTGCGCAGCTCTGAACTCGAGAAGTACCGGGGACATACGCTGGTGGTATACTGCCGATCAGGAGGGCGCAGCGGACATGCAGCAAAATTGCTGACGGAACAGGGTTTCAACGCTGTCAACATGGTCGGCGGAATCCGACGATGGAATGCTTCCAGCTATGCAGTCGTGAGGGAAGGATCGAGATGAACAGCTCCATTCTCTTCTATCTGCTCGTCGCAGTGATCATCATCTTCACCGTCCGCCGTGCTCTCGTCCGACGATCGATCGTCACCTACTCCCCGGGTGAGGTTGAGGAGAAACTGAAGACAGACAGAAATGTCCTCCTGCTCGATGTTCGAACGAAAAAGGAGTGGGAGTCAGGTCACATGAAGTCCGCGCATCACATTCCGCTTCATGAACTCGTACGCCGTTACGACGAACTCGAGAAACACAAGAATCGTGAGATCATTTGCTACTGCCAGACGGGCACGAGGAGCATCACAGGAGCAATCAGGCTCAAGCGCCTGGGATTCAAAGTAGCTCACATGAAAGGGGGCATTGCAGAGTGGAATTTCCGAAATCTCCGATAGCAAGTACCCTGCTTCGCCGGGTTCTTCCTGTCGTGATCGGCGCTGCGGCGGGTTTTGCGTACTACACGTTTATTGGATGCACGGGCGGTTCTTGTCCGATCACCAGCAACCCATGGGTAAGCACAGCGTACGGCGGCTTGATCGGATTTGTCGCGTCCGGTGGAATTACTCCCCGTACCAAATCCGACAACACTCAGTCACAGAAATAGGGAAGCACGTATGGACTACGGTATTTCGAAGACAGTTTCCCTTACGTACGAGCGCGCAGTGGAGAAAGTCACCGAGGAGTTGAAGAAGGAGGGTTTTGGCGTTCTTACGACGATCGATGTGAAGGCTACCTTGAAGCAGAAACTGGGTGTGGACTTTACAAAATACGTCATCCTCGGTGCCTGCAATCCCCCGTTTGCCCACAAGGCACTCCTCGCTGAGGAACAGATTGGTC
>Ga0233420_10000523_pt1 | contig 16180 bp, 16 predicted proteins | sample Watercolumn_Mata_4_FD_183009 | JGI IMG/M metagenome (GOLD analysis project Ga0233420, IMG submission 183009) | Freshwater microbial communities from Lake Matano, South Sulawesi, Indonesia - Watercolumn_Matano_2014_102_MG | ecosystem: Environmental > Aquatic > Freshwater > Lake | place...
TTAAAGAACCGATTTACTGTATTTCGGTTAATACCGGTATGTTTTGCAACCTGCAATGCCGGCAATCCCAACACAAAACAGTCCAAAAGCTTTCGATATTTCTTCCTGGTTAGTTTGCTATACTTGAACATGGTGCACCTTCAATCCTACAAGATTTTGTAATTTCAGGTGCAATTACCTACATATATATATGATCCCGGAATGTCGCTTACTTGGATAAGGGACTCTGATTTAAAAGAGGGAGTTTTGCATGCAAAATATCTGGTAGGAAACGACTATGAAATCGCAATGATAACAAAGCGGATACAATTATCTATTAACGAATCAACGAATTACGGGCTACGAGTTATTACGACACTTGGAGAAAAAGGAGTGAAGTATGAAGATAAAAGTTTGAAGTTAGAAGTTAGAAGTTTGAAGGTTAAAAAGGTTGTTGACCCGACGGGTGCAGGAGATGCGTGGAGGGGAGGATTTATTGCAGGACTGACAAATGGATCACCGATTAAAGAATGTTTAAAGTTAGGAAACGTTATGGCGAGCTTTGCCATTGAAAAATATGGAACAGTGAATCATAGACCAACAAGAAAAGAGGTTGCAAAACGATTGGAGAGTTTGTAATATACAGTTTCAATGAGATACGATATAAAAAATATTTCTCTGTCTTCTGAAGGAAAAAAATTGATTGAGTGGGGTACGCGCGAAATGCCGGTGCTCGAGCTTATTCGTGAACGATTTGTTAAACAAAAACTTCTTAAAAACGCAATACTTGGTGCGTGTCTTCATGTTACAGCGGAGACTGCAAATCTTGCTATAACGTTAAAGCAGGCCGGCGCACAGGTTATTCTTTGCGCATCCAATCCCCTATCGACCAACGACGCAGTTGCAGCATCGCTTGTAAAAGATTACGGAATCTCGGTTTTTGCAATAAAAGGAGAAAATAATAAGACATACTATAAACACCTAAATGCGGTATTAGATTTTAAGCCCAATCTTACCATGGATGACGGAGCGGATTTGGTTGGATTAATCCACAGCAGACGCACAGATGTCTTAAAGTATGTTGTCGGATCAAGCGAAGAAACGACAACTGGAATTATTCGTCTTCGTGCAATGGAAAAAGATAAAGCGCTGAAGATTCCGGTTCTTGCGGTGAATGATAATTTGACAAAACATCTGTTTGACAATCGATACGGAACCGGTCAGTCAACGATAGACGGGATTATCCGCGCAACGAATATTCTTTTAGCCGGAAAAACATTTGTCGTGTGTGGTTATGGTTGGTGCGGTAGGGGGCTCGCCATGAGAGCAAAAGGAATGGGTGCACATGTTATTGTGTGCGAAGTAAATCCGGTTAGGGCGCTTGAGGCGAAAATGGATGGATACGAAGTAACAACGATACAAAAAGCAATTCAAAAAGCAGATGTGTTGGTTACCGTGACGGGAAATAAACACGTGGTTGATGAAAAAGATTTTAAAGTTGCAAAAGATGGGATAATTATTGCCAACTCAGGACATTTTGATGTCGAAATTAATGTAGCAGCTCTTAAAAAACTAGCGAAGAAAGTCCGAAAAGTTCGACCAATGGTGGAAGAATTCGATCTAGGCAAGAAAAAAATATATCTTTTGGCAGAGGGACGGCTAGTGAATCTTGCGGCTGCGGAAGGTCACCCAGCTGCAGTAATGGATATGAGTTTTTCAGGTCAAGCTCTTGCCGCAGAGTTTTTATGGAAACATAAAGGAACACTGGAAAACAAAGTATATTCGCTTCCAAAAGAACTAGATGAAGAGATTGCCTACTTGAAATTAAAATCAAATGATGTTACTATAGATACGTTAACAAAAGAGCAGAAAAAGTATCAAAGTTCTTGGAAAGAAGGAACTTAAGATATCAAGAGAGACAGTAAGGGGTCTAGCCCGCTATGAACTGTCCAACAACCCTTCGATAAAAATCGTACGGGTGTTAAAGCTAGAAACGATATGTCCCCCGCCGAGGCGGGGGAAAAAATATGACTACCACATTTACTTCGGAATCGGTTTGTGCGGGACACCCAGATAAAATCTGCGATCAGGTGAGTGACGCAATTGTTGACGCGGCCATATCTCAAGACAAATATTCTCGCGTTGCCGTCGAGACAATGGTTACGAAAAATTTCATTGCTCTTGCGGGAGAAGTCACTACAAAAGGAAAATTGAATTACAAATCTATTACTCAGAAAGTCGTAAGGGATTTAGGATATACAGTTCCTGAGTTGAATTTTACTCATAAGTCTCCAATCGCTATTAAGATTCATACGCAGTCTCCTGAGATTGCGCAAGGAGTAAATCAAGATGGCGCTGGTGATCAGGGAATGATGTTTGGGTACGCGTGTGATGAGACAGATGACTTGATGCCCATTCCGATACTTCTTTCGCATAGACTCGCGCAGCGAATTGATGAGGTCCGCGAGAAAAAGATTATTTCCTATCTTCGACCAGATGGAAAAACCCAAGCGACAGTTTCATACAAAAATGGAAAGCCAAAAGAAGTTGAAGAAATAGTGTTGGCTGTTCCCCATAAAGAATCGATAAAGCTTTCTGAAGTGAAAAACGATTTGTATAAAAAGGTAGTTTTGCCTGTTCTAAAAAAATTCGGCTTTTCGATCGCAGAAGAAAATGTGGTAGTGAATGGAACTGGAATTTGGCACATTGGAGGACCTGCATCTGATACAGGAGTGACAGGTAGAAAAATTGTGGTCGACACGTATGGAGGAATGGCAAGAGTGGGAGGCGGATGTTTTTCCGGAAAAGATCCAACAAAAGTTGACAGGTCAGGTGCATATGCTGCTCGATTTTTGGCAAAAAATATTGTTGCCCATAAACTCGCACAAAAAGCAGAGGTGCGACTAGCCTATTTTATCGGCGCAAAAAAGCCGGTAATGCAGGAGGTTGAAACATTTGGAACGGCAAAAAAATCAGACAGGATTATTAAAGATTTTATGATGAAACTTCTTGACACTTCGGTCAAAGGAATTCTTGAGGGTCTTCGTTTGCGAAGGCCTATTTATTTTAAGACTGCGGCGTATGGGCATTTTGGGAGAAAAGGGTTTCCGTGGGAAGAGGTGGTTACTCAATAACTTCTTCCCCTTCATCTACTACGTCGGAGTAGTCGTCGGAAGCGGTGGAAGAATTATTTTGAATTGCGGAAGAAGGTTGCACAAATTTAAAGCTCTTTACTATAGTATCGTAGGCCTTTAATAATAGACTGTCTTTTTTTGCGTTGGTAGTAAGCGTAAACAGAACTCCTTGATCAAGCGCAATCGTTGTTTTTGCGTTGTTTGCTTCGAATTGACGGGCGTCAAGATCCGCGAGTTTTATTTTTTTTACTTCTCCAAAGACGCTTGTTTTATTTGCGCCTTTGAACCAGCCGTCGATCATTTCAAGACTGCTCTCCTCTGCCTTTATTCCGATTCTTTCCGCACTTCCCGTTGAAAAAAGTTCGAGAGAAGAATACAGTTGAGCAGTGATTAAGTCTTTCTTTTTGACAGAGAACTCTTTTGGATACTGGAACTCAAATCCCGAAGTGTCTGAATATGTTAAAAGGCTTTTATCCATTGCTGGTGAAGGTGACGCAATCTCTTTATTTTGTGATACTGGTGATACTGATTTTTGTATGGTATTGGAGTTTTTTACAAGAACGAAAATGCTCAAAGCAATTAAAATTCCAATAACAGCTATAATAAAATTCTTCATGTATAATGATTATATGAAAAGAATTAGTATTATTGCAAGTACGCTATTTTTAGTTTTCGTTCTCGCCCTTCCTGTAGAAGCTCGCGTATTGCCTCGGTTTCAAGATGCGAAAAAAAATATTGGGAGAGTTCCGTCCGGAGCCTATGTTACCGCAAGACTTCGAAGCGATCGACAAGCCCTTTTGGTAACATTCTGTAATCTTCAAAAACTAAACAATATGACCTATACGCTTATGTATCAGACCAACGGAGTAGATCAAGGAGTGAGCGGATCGCTCGATTCATCTGCCGGAAACAGCGTGACCCGAGAACTTTTGTTTGGTACTTGCTCATCCGGAGTCTGCCGCTATCACGGAAATATCAGCAATATGAAACTAGAAGCTATATCAGAACTTCCGAATGGAAAGCGGGTAATAAAACGATTAAGGATTAGAGTATAAATACCTTATTTTCTTGCTATGATTACTACGCTACTTAAAAGATCAGGTGTCTGCCAATTTCTTGGTGGCCAGATTCGAGGAGGATAGACAGAAAAACCTAGATCTTTTAATTGATTTTCGGCAGTAGAATAATGTGGTCTTTCACGATTCTCTTCGTAATAACCGCCTAAAATACACAATCTAATATTCGGTAGTTGTTTCAATAAAGAGAGAACAGATAGATGAGTATCTCCATAGTCAGGTTGAGGACCGATATTGGCGACCACAAAACTTATTTTGTTAGCGAGAGGAATATCGTGGATAGAAAGCGTTTGAATATCTACGTTGATTAAATCAAATCGAGAACGATCCCCCACTCTTCCGCCATTAATTGCTATTGCCTGAGCGAATCTTTCAATTTCTCTTTGGTTTTTTTCTATCCCCACAATATGTTCTGCCCCTATACTAATTGCTGCTAATGATAATAGTCCGCTCCCACAACCTAGATCTAATCCAACCTGACTTTGGATATCGCTACAAAGGTCGGCTAATGCATGTAATGTTTGACCCATGTATCCAATATATGGTTCATGAAAACTTTCTCCGTCCAAATCATCTAAGACTATAGCTCTGTTTAAATTTTGTCTGACATTATTTCTAAATTGTCGTGAAACAAATAAAATTGGTTCGTCTTTGTAAGCAAGATTACCTTCAGGAAGATGCGGATTTAATGGTCGCACTAATGGATTAGTACTTAAGAGCTGTGGTGGCGGTTTAGATAATCCACTAAAAGTTCTTACCGTAAGTTCCTCTGGCCTATACAGCTCTTGCGCAATATTGGCTAGACTCTCAGCTCGGACTAATACCATGGTGAAATTATACTATAGGTTTTTAAAAGTTGTAGCCTTTGACAATATAGAGAGCATTGTTTAAACTGTTACTATTCCTTCGGGGAAAGTGCGCAATTCATAATCGGTGGTAAAGCTCTGTAGCGAGTCCACGAGCCGAAAGGCACGACTGCGGTTTAATCCCGCGACCGACCGTATAGTCGGGATGAAAGAAGGATAATATATTCCACTTTGGTGTGGAATTGTTGGTAATCCCCGAAGAGGGGATTTTTTGATGGCTCGTTAATGAATCTGAACGAAGTGAAGATGAGTTTACGAGCCGATCAATCCCGTACTCGCGCTCTTGCGAGGCGAGGATGTAAACCTCGCGAGCAAGTAAGCGTAGTACTGGGATTATTATAAATTTATCATATATATGCGCAAGATTTTTAATTACGGCCCTCTGTTAATTGTTATTGCCGCATCTCTTTGGGCGCTTGATGGAATTATTCGAAGAAGTCTCTTTACGCTTCCCTCCATCACAATAGTATTTTATGAACACTTATTCGGCGCTGTTATTCTTCTTCCCTACTTGATCCGCTCATTTCGAAAAGAAGGACTTACAAAAAAAGAACTCATATTGCTTCTTTTTATTTCTGCATTCAGCGGCGTTTTGGGAACGTTGTGGTTTACCACGGCACTTTTAAAAACAAACTTCATTTCATTCAGCGTCGTGTATCTTATTCAAAAACTTCAGCCTATTTTTGCCATTACTGCGGCAGGAATTGTTCTGAAGGAAAAGATTACCAAATCATATATCAAATGGGCAATTGTTGCACTTGTTGCGGCGTACTTCGTAACGTTCAAAGACGGCTATGTGAATTTAGCGACCGGCGCAGGAACGATTATTGCCGCACTCTACGCTCTAGGAGCTGCTTTCGCATGGGGTACATCAACGGCATTTTCGAAATTAGCGCTCCAAAAAAGACCAAGTGTATACATCACCAGTCTCAGATTTTTTTTCACGAGCATTCTTGCGTTTGGAATGGTTTTTGTTCTTGGGCAGTCAAAGAGTTTATCCTCTCCAACATTCTCTCAGTTTTTAAGATTTCTTCTTATTGCGGTTTCGACAGGTATGGTGTCGGTTGCGATTTATTACCGCGGCTTAAAAAAAGTACAGGCAAATGTTTCGACGCTTCTCGAACTCGTCTATCCCCTGCTCGCGGTCTTTATCGATGCAACGCTGTATAAAAGCTTTCTCGCGCCGAATCAATATCTAGCCGCCGTAATACTACTATTTGCAATATACAAAATTTCGTTAGTTCAGGTTAAAGAGCTCTCGAAATCATCTAAGAAATAACTAAATTAAAATATGAATTACAAAACAAAACAAATCAAGGGAAAGGGAAGGGGTAAATTACTTGGCTTCCCAACCATTAATCTGGAAATTCCCTCAGATTTTCATGAGGAAGAAGGAATCTATGCGGCGATGGTTGTCATTGATAGAAATGTATATAAAGGAGCTCTCCATTATGGACCGGTACCAACATTTAATGAGAAAGAAAAAAGTCTCGAGGTGTATTTAATTGATGCGGATGAAAAGGGGTTAATAAACCTTAAGGGAAAGTTAATTCAAGTTGGATTCATTAAGAAAATTCGCGATATTAAAAAATTTTCAAATCTTCAAGAACTTTCTCTTCAAATCGCTTGGGATGTCGAAATGATAAATAGTATAATGTGAGGGTGAAAAATTTTGCCATAATCGCACATGTTGATCATGGAAAGTCGACTCTCGCGGATAGACTTCTTGAGTTAACCGGCACAGTTATGCCGGGCGGTCATGAAGAGCAGATGCTCGATCGGAATCCGATTTCGCGTGAGAGAGGAATCACGATAAAACTGGCGCCTGTTCGAATGAAATACGGAGAACATATTTTAAACTTAATCGATACTCCTGGCCATGTTGATTTTTCCTATGAAGTTGATCGGACGCTTTCGTGTGTCGAAGGAGTTATTCTTTTAGTCGATGCGACACAAGGAATACAGGCACAGACGATATCAAATGCATATAAGGCGCTTGAGAAAAATTTAGTAATAATTCCCGTGGTAAATAAGATAGATCTTCCCTCTACTGAGATTGAAAAAACAAAACAACAGCTGGTAGATTTTTTAGGCGTGAGAAAAGATGAAATTTTTGAAATATCTGCAAAAACTGGGCAAGGAGTGAAGGAACTTTTAAACGAAATAATTAAAAAAGTTCCTTCACCATCTAATAATCTAATAATCAAAGAATCAAACAATCTAAGCAGATCTCTCATTTTCGATTCCTACTATGATTCGCATCGTGGAGTCATTGCATTCGTGAGAGTTTTTGAAGGAGAACTAAAAAAAGGAATAAAAGCAAAACTTTTTGCGACGGACGAGAGGTTTGAGGTTATTGAAGTCGGGTATTTTCTTCCCGATTTGTTGCCATCAAACAGTCTTGCCGCCGGAGAAATAGGCTACGTAGTTACCAATTTAAAAGATATTCACAAGGTACAGGTCGGAGACACGATTTCAGACGAAAAAAATATAAGTTCGGCACTTCCCGGATATAAAAAAGTAAAACCAATGGTATTTGCATCTATGTTCCCGACTGATACGGCTGAATATACAAATCTCAAAAAAGCTCTTGAAAAATTATATCTCAATGATTCATCTTTGGAATTTACGGGAATTCATAGCAAGGCTTTGGGTGCAGGATTTCGAGTAGGATTTTTAGGCCTTCTTCATGCCGACGTGGTGAGGGAACGATTAGAGCGAGAATTTAATCTGAGTCTTGTTCTCACTCCTCCGCAGGTTGATTACCGGATTGAAAATGGGGAGTTTTACGAACCGTACAGCAAAATTTTTATCATTACTCCACAGGAATATTCTGGTTCTGTGATGCAGCTTTGTGAAAAGTATCGGACCCGATTTATTACGATGGATAATAAAAATCAGATTACGCTTACTTATGAAATGCCGTTGTCAGAAATGATATCTGATTTTTTTGACAGACTTAAAAGCGTAAGCTCGGGATATGCGTCATTGGACTGGGAGTTTTTAAGATACGAAAAGGTGAAAGCGGATAAATTAGCAGTTCTTTTGAATGGCGACCTTGTTGAGGAGTTTTCGGAAATTGTTGTTGAGGAGCGCGCATTTGAGAAAGGAGAAAGACTAATTCATACGTTAAAGGAGATTATTCCTCGTCAGCAATACGAAGTAAAAATTCAGGCACAGTATAAAGGAAAGATAGTCTCGTCAACCAGAGTTGCGCCTTTCCGCAAAAATGTTCTTGTAAAAAGCGGTAAAGTAATTGGTACGGGAGACGTTGGTAGAAAGAAAAAGCTACTCGAGCGCCAAAAAGAAGGGAAAAAGAAGATGAAGATGATTGGTAAAGTTGAAATCCCTAAAGAGGCGTTCGTGAAATTATTTAAGAGATAAACTGCCATTTTATATTTCTATCCTTTTTCATAAACGTATATTGTCTTTTTGCATACTGGATTTCTTTTGTAACCCATTCATGTATTGCTTCTTCAAGCGTGCAGCGTTTGTTGATGTAGTTAAATAACTGGCGATAGCCGATTGTTTTAAGGCCGGGATCATTTTCAGAATAGCCTTTCCGAATGAGTTTCTTGACTTCTGCTATTGCTCCTTGGGTTATGCGCTTCTCTACTCTTTTTTCTATTTGTTTTGAAAGCTCGATGTTATTTTTATAACATAATCCTCTATACTTGATATCGATTTTTTGTCCCAATTTTTTTGGAAGAGACATATGCTTTGGAAGATCAAATGAATCGACTGATTGAGGTGAACGACTGAGTATCTCGATTTTTCTGATTAACCGCTGGGGATTATTTTTATCGCTGTTGTTCAATCGATTAAACGATTGTACATCGAGAGCCCTATACATTTTTTGAAGTTCTACGACAGATTTTGTGTTTAATTTTTGGCGCAGGTTCCAATCGGGTTTGATATGTTGTGTTTCAACATCATACAAGAGATGATAGAGATAAAAATATGTACCTCCCACGATAATCGGAGTCTTGTTCCGTAAAAGAATATCTTTGATTACCTTAAGAGCATACTGTACCCAGTCGTAGGAAGAGAAGTATTGTTTAGGATCAATAATATCGTAGAGCCAGATTTTAATATTTTTTGGTCGGTCTTTTCCCGTTATAATATCAAGCTTTTTATAGATTTGACGAGAGTCACAGTTGATAAGTTCTCCGTTATGTTTCTTCGCAAGATTAGCAGCAAGTTGCGTCTTTCCTGTAGCAGTTTGACCAGTAATAATGATAACTTTCATCTCTGAAGTTTATACGCTTCAATAAGATTTTTGTAGAGATATACCACGTCGATAGGGCCGATCCCTCCTGGGGTTGGAGTGTAATAACTAGCGATATTCTTGATTTCATTCTCATCATAATCGCCTTTTAATTTTCCATCCTCACGTCGTATTCCAACATTAATGAGTACGACTCCTGGTTTAAGAACATGAGGTGTGATTACTTTTTCACCAACGGCAGTGATAATGATATCTGCTTCTTTGAGATAGTTGACGGGCTCGGGAGTCTTTGAGTTAATCCCTATATAATTAATTTTTGCGTCTGACAATGTTTTTCCAATTGGTTTTCCTCCGGTAATTCCTCTGCCTATAAGCACTATTTTCTTATTTCGAAAAACTTTCTTGAATAATTTTTTGTCCTTATTGAGGTTAACAATAAGATGTGTGTCAATTCTTTGTGTTCCGTATATGTATTTTAAGACTGTCAGAACAGCCAGACCGATTGGCGGTGTAAATGGAGTTTTTCGCTTATGGCCCTCGATTTCTTTAACGTCGGAAATATATTCAAACAGACTATCTGTTGAAAGCTGTGCAGGAAGAGGTTGCTGAATAATGATTGCGCTCGTTTCTGGACTTAATGAGGTTTCTTTAATTCGATGGGCAAAACTTTCAAACGAAGGAGTACTTTTAATATGAACGAGTTCGAATTTTATGCCAAGTTTTTTTGCTACTTTTGATTTGATTTTTACGTAGGAACGCTGATCAGCAGAATCTCCGACTAAAAAAGCGGTAAGTTTTGGAGCTCTTTTCTTCTTTCGCTTTTTGAGTTCTTTTTTGAGGAGTGAAGCAATGAAATCCGCAATCTTCTTTCCGTCAATTACCATTGTGCTTATTTTATCATATAAACGTCGCACTTACCACCTTATCTTGTTTGTTGGAGAAACGCATGAGGATTACTCCTTTTGCTGTTCTTGAGCGCGAAGGAATGGATTGAAGCGGAATCTTCACCACCTGGCCTAAGGAACTCGTAATAATCATAGTTGTATCCTCCGAGTTAATAATCTGAGCGAATGCGACCGAACCAAATTTTTGATCGATTGAGGCTATTTTTACGCCCTTTCCTCCTCTGTGTTGGCCTTTAAAGTTAGAAAGTTTTGTTTTCTTTCCTACTCCTCGTTCGCCTATGACAAGAATATCTTTTTTGAACTCTTCATCTCCAAAAACGTCTGCAGCTATGACATATTGCCCCTTTTCTAGCTCCATTCCTTTAACGCCGATTGAAGCTCTTCCGGTTGGCCTGATTTCTTTTTCTTTGAAGACGATTGCCTTTCCGCCGTTTGAGGTAAGAATAGTATTTTTTTTGCCGTCGGTGAGCCGAACCCAGAGAAGCTGGTCGCCGGCCTCGAGCCGGATAGCGATGATGCCGTTTGTTCGAATATTCGCATAATCTTTAAATGGAGTCTTTTTTACGGTGCCAAACTTAGTGGACATCAATACGAACATGCCTTCTTTTTTCTCAAGAGTAGTCGTATCATAGCTTAGGATTGAGGTGATGGTTTCATCAGGACGAAGCGGGACGAGGTTAATGATAGCTTTTCCTTTGGAAATACGCGAGCCTTGCGGAACATCCCAGACCCTTGACTGAAAAACGCGCCCCTGATTGCTGAAAAAAAGCATGTAATCATGCGTCATCGCGGTAGTGATGTAATAGACGTTATCGGTATCTTTTGTTTCGATTCCTGATACTCCTTTTCCTCCGCGGTGCTGCACTCTGAAGGTTTCCCTAGGAACCTGCTTGATATATCCTTCTTTTGTCAAAACGACGATTACTTCTTTGTTTTCAATCAACTGTTCATCGGTGATTTCTCCGGGTTTGCTTTTGATAATCTGGGTTCTGCGTTCATCTCCATATTTTTCTTTTAGATACAAAAGTTCGTTTTTGATTACCTTCAAAATTTTGAAAACGTTTCCGAGAAGTCCCTCGAGATATGCAATCGTTTCTTTGAGAAGCGCGAGCTCGTCTTCGATTTTGGTTCGTTCCAGCCCTGTGAGACGGCGAAGCTGCATCTCAAGTATTGCCTGGGCTTGAATATCTGAGAGCTTGAACTTCTTCATGAGAGCTGCTTTTGCCGTCGGCTCATCTTTTGATTCTTTAATGGTTTTGATGACTGCGTCGATGTGGTCGAGGGCAATGAGATATCCTTCTAAAATGTGTGCGCGATGCTTTGCCTCTTTGAGTTCGTATTCCGAACGCTTGGTAACAATCTCAACCCTATGTTTAATGTATATTTCCAAAATTGATTTAAGCGAAAGCGTCTGAGGAATGCCGTCAACAAGGCAAACCATATTACTTGGGAACGAAGTTTGTAGTTCGGTGTATTTGAAAAGATTATTGAGTACTTTTTTGTAGGATGCGTCCCGCTTTAGCTCGATTACCACCCGAATTCCATCGCGATCAGATTCGTCGCGAAGGTCAGAGATGCCCACTATTTTTTTGTCTGCAACAAGATTGGCAATCTTCTCAACAAGAGCGGCTTTATTTACTTGGTATGGAAGCTCTTTTGCTACTATTGCCATTTTTCCTTTTCCAAGATCTTCATCTTCTACTTTAGCGCGGACGAGTATCGAACCGCGGCCGGTTGCATACATTTCCCTTATGTCGTTTACTCCATAAATAATTCCTCCGGTTGGAAAATCAGGACCCTTTACACATTCAAATAATTCTTCGACAGTTTCGGTAAAGGTAAACTGTGCGGTTTTATCTTTTTTTGCTTTATCAATAATAAGACAGAGGGCGTCGATAACTTCTGTTAGATTATGAGGCGGAATTTTGGTCGCCATTCCGACCACGATTCCCTATGCGCCCATGAGTAAAAGATTCGGCAGTTTTGCGGGAAGGCTTATTGGTTCTTTGAGCGAGCCGTCAAAATTATCTACCCACGCAACCGTTTCTTTTTCAATGTCTGCAAGCATTTCATCGCAGATTTTTGAAAGTTTCGCCTCGGTGTAACGCATTGCAGCAGGAGGATCGCCGTCGACAGAACCGAAGTTTCCCTGACCCTTGATTAAAGGATAGCGCATGGAGAAATCCTGAGCGAGACGAGCGAGCGCTTCGTAGACCGGTGCGTCTCCATGAGGATGATATTTTCCCAAGACTTCGCCGACTACTTTTGCCGACTTTGAAAAACGTGCGCCCGAAGTCAACCCCATTTTATACATTGCATATAAAATTCTTCTATGGACTGGTTTCAGGCCGTCTCGAACGTCTGGAAGCGCTCGAGAAACGATCACGCTCATCGCGTAATCCAAATACGCCCGTTTCATCTCGGATGTGATTTCGGCGGATTGGATATTGGTCATATTGGATTGATTGGTCTAATAAGTCTCATTGGTCTCATTTGAGCGCTTTTTTAATCGCTTTATACGCGTCTTCTTTTCCTAAAAAATTCCTCGTTTTCACCCATTTATTTGGTTCGAGTTCTTTGTAATGATTGAAAAAATGCTGAATTTTTTTCTTGGTTGCTTCGTCAAGGTCGCTTACCTCATTAATATTTGAGTAAAACGGATCAACTTTCTTTGTGGGAACGGCCAAAATTTTTGTGTCGATGCCTTCCTCATCCTCCATCTCCAGCATGCCGATCGGTCGGCTAGGAATTACTGTTCCCGGAAGAACCTGATAGGTTGAGAGCACGAGTACGTCGACCGGATCTCCGTCTTCTGCTGAAGTCTGCGGAACAAATCCGTAATTAAACGGATAAAACATCGCGGTATATCCGAATCGGTCGACCATTATGACGCCGGATTCCTTATCGAGTTCGTATTTGACCGATGAACCTTGAGGAATTTCAACGAACACATTCACCTCTTCTGGAGGATTTTTTCCTGCGGAAAGTTTTGAGATATTCATAGTTTTATAAAATTTATAACGTACTACTGTCATTTCGTGCTTGACACGGAATCTAGAGCATTTATACTGGATTCCCGCTTTCGCGGGAATGACAATTGGATCAATTTATAAATCAAGATTTGCCATTTTTGCATGCGTAACGATAAATTTTTTTCTCGGCGGAACCTCGTCGCCCATAAGCATCGAGAAAACATAATCCGCTTCCTGGGCGTCGGCAACGGCAACCTGCTTTAAAATTCTTTTTTCCGGATTCATGGTTGTTTCCCAGAGCTGGTCAGGATTCATTTCACCTAAACCTTTATAGCGCTGGATCGTTGGGGTAGTTTGAGCTGTTAAGGATTTTAGAATTTGGTTGCGCTCTTCGTCGGAATACGCGTACTTAATTGTTTTACCTGACTGGACTTTGTAAAGCGGGGGCTGCGCGATATACAGATGGCCTTTATGAATTACATCTGGAAGGTGGCGATAAAAAAACGTAAGAAGTAGAGTCCTAATATGCTCTCCATCAACGTCCGCATCGGTCATAATAACGATTTTGTGGTAGCGGAGTTTCATATAATCAACGCTCTCCCCTATTCCCATTCCAAGCGCTATGACAAGATCTTTCAGTTCTTTAAATGCGAGCACCTTGTCAAGATAGGCTCGTTCGGTATTGAGGACTTTTCCCCGAAGGGGCAAAATCGCCTGAAATTTTCTGTTTCTTCCCTGTTTTGCGGTACCACCTGCAGAATTACCCTCGACCATGAAAAGCTCAGACAGCGCAGGATCTTTCTCTTGACAATCTGCAAGTTTACCGGGAAGACTAGCTCCTTCTAATGCGCCTTTTCTAAGAACTGCCTCTTTAGCCGCTTTTGCCGCTAGGCGGGCCTTTTGCGCCAAATAAATTTTGGACAAAATATCTTTTGCGGTTCGCGGATTTTCCTCAAAATAGGTTTCCAAAAATTCAAACACCGTTGTCTGCACTAATGTTTGTACTTCTGAATTGCCAAGTTTTGTTTTGGTTTGTCCTTCAAACTGAAGATTGGTTGAAGGCATTTTTACGTAGACGATCGCGGTGAGCCCTTCTTTCACGTCGTCTCCTGTGAAAAGCTCTTCTCCATTTTTTCCGTTTCCAAATTCTTTTTTTGCGTAGTTGTTAATCGCTTTCGTGAGGGCCGTTCTGAATCCGGTCAAGTGAGTTCCCCCCTCATGAGTATTGATGACATTGACGTAGGATTGAACGGTTTCAGAAATAGAATCGTTGTATTGCACAACCACTTCTACTTCTTTATCTTCGACTGATTTTTTAATGAGAATCGGGTCGTGAAGTATTTTTTTTCCTCGATTTAAGTCTTTGATGAGTGAGACGATTCCGCCGTCAAAAAAGTATGCAAAGCGGTCGCTGGTTTTCTTATTTACTATTCTAAAATAGACGTTACTGATAAGATAAGCGCGTTCCTTAACCTGTTTTTTAAATACGCCGTGATTTAGTTCTATTGTTTCTTTGAAGATTTCCTTATCCGGCAGAAACGAAACGCCGGTGCCGTCTTTGAAAGGAAAGTTGAGTACGGACTCTTTTATTTCTTTGGTCGGATGCTGCGGAATTCCTCTTTTGTACTCTTGCCGGTAGAGCTTTCCATCGCGTCTCACCTCAACAATCATGTGTTCGGCGAGCGCATTAACTACCGATGCTCCGACTCCATGAAGCCCTCCGGAGATTTTGTATGCTCCTACATTAAACTTTCCTCCTGCGTGAAGTTTGGTCATGACGATTTCCAGGGCCGATACTTTATATTTTGGGAGTTTTTCAACAGGAATTCCTCGACCGTCGTCGAATACGGTGAGATATCCATTATTCTCTATAACAATGTTGATGTTGTGACAAAATCCCGCGAGCGCCTCATCAATCGCATTATCAATGATTTCATTCAAGCAGTGATTAATACCATATTGCGAAGTTGTTCCTATGTACATTGCCGGTCGTTTTCGTACCGGCTCCAAACCCTCAAGAACAACGATAGATTCGGCACTATAATCTGATTTTTGTTTACCCTTTGTCATATATAAATTATACTAGATATCTATTTGTAAGGGGATCCCGACGCTTGGATTGTCATTCCAGCGAAAGCTGGAATCCAGTTATTATATAGATCCTGAATCAAGTTCAGGATGGATTTGAAGTTTTACTTCAAATCCACCTTGCCACCCGCTGCTTCTACCTTTTTTTTAGCTTCTTCAGCAGCATCTTTTTTCACATCGGTTAAAAGATTTTGAGGCGCAGTTTCAACCAGTTTCTTTGCTTCCATGAGGCCCAAATTAGGAAGAATTTCCCGTACAGCCTTAATAACGCCTAGTTTGTTATCTCCTGAGGCCGAAAGGACAACAGTAAACGTTGTTTTTTCCTCCTTGTCCGCCGAAGCTCCTTGAGCGGAGGCGGAGGCTGGTGCCACTGCTGCAGTCACCGGCATTGCAGATACTCCAAATTTGTCTTCCAGATATTTAGACAATTCTGCCATTTCTACGACGGTTAAACCTTCGATTTCGGTTGCGATTTTTTGCAATTTTTCAGACAATTTTGCATCACTCATTTTAAATCACCTCCCTTAGATTTTTGATTCAAAATAAAAACAAATTTTTGCGTGTTATATTTCAGCGCGTACACCAATCTTGACGCTGGGGTTTTCATGCTCCCAATAATTTTTGCCAGGAGTTGATCTTTTCCAGGTAGCTGTGCGATTTGAGTGAGCGCGCTCGCATCATAGTTTTGATGGTCAAGAAGGCCGAATTTAAAATCTAGCGTTTTCTCTTTCTGGATGAATTCATAGAATGAGTGCAGTCCTTTGCTCCAATCTGATCCTAAAGAAAGAAGAGCAGAGGTATCCTTCAGAGGAAAAAATTTCTTTTTTAACTCCTTCAAGGACTTATTTTGAAGCATCAGTTTATTGATCGCTTTCTCAAAAAGGGTGTTTTTGACGATAGAAAAGGAAGACCCCTGTTTTCTTAATTCTTTC
>Ga0233420_10000525_pt1 | contig 16127 bp, 19 predicted proteins | sample Watercolumn_Mata_4_FD_183009 | JGI IMG/M metagenome (GOLD analysis project Ga0233420, IMG submission 183009) | Freshwater microbial communities from Lake Matano, South Sulawesi, Indonesia - Watercolumn_Matano_2014_102_MG | ecosystem: Environmental > Aquatic > Freshwater > Lake | place...
TGGCAGGGGGGCGCTTACAACTTATCCAGTTCAGGGATAGTATACGGCGTAAGCACCACCAGCAATGTCGGCGGGCTTTTCGGATATCTTGATATCCGCGGCAAAACACTAAACAACTCTTATTTTAGGGGGGAGGTGTATGGGGGCGATTATACCGGCGGGCTTATTGGTTACAAGGGGGAGGGCAATGTTACATATTCCCATGCTGTTGTGAATGTAACTAACATAGGTTCTAGCGAGATTGTGGCTGGCGGGCTTATTGGATACATTGGCACTTTATATAACGGCAACACAATAGATCATTGCAATGCAAGCGGGAATGTAACTTCTGCCAGCAATGGCGTTGACATTGGGGGGCTTATTGGAGGCATTAGCGCTTTTAACACTTACATAAACAATTCATTTGCAATCGTTAATGTAAGTTCCACTGGCAGCACAACCTATGTGGGCGGATTCTTTGGGCATATGACCGGGGCTTCAAACCCCCTTTTTATGAATTCATATGCTATTGCAAATGTGTCCGGCGCCTATGCTGTGGGCGGATTTGTGGCATATATGGAAACTTCTGTTTACCAAAATTGCTTTTCTGCCGGAACTGTGCTAGGTGCTGGCTCTTCAGCAGCTTATGTTGGGGGATTTATGGGTTTTCTTTGGAGCGGGACAATAAATAATTCATACTCAAAAGCAAATGTATCTGCGCCTCAAACCGCTTATGCCCGAATCGGGGGATTTATCGGGGACAAATCAGGAGGGGGGAAAATCCAGAATTCATATTCCATGGGGAATATCAGCACCAGCCCAAGCAATATTTACGACGGGGGGTTTATCGGGCATATAGGAAGCGGGAGCGCTTATACATGCATAAACTGCTTCTGGGATGTAAACGGCTCAGGATATACAACGAGCGAGCGCAGCATTTACGACGGGTATGAGGTAGGAAAAACTACTGTTCAGATGAAGAATATTGCAACATTCACACAAGTGCCCAGCAGTGCATATGATTTTGTAGGCACGTGGGATAATGACACCTATTACAAGGACTTTTGGGATATCAACAGCACTATAAACGACGGATACCCTTATCTTGTTGGTGTTACTGCGCCTGCAACATCCACAATAATCTCCATAGAATACCCCTTGCACCTGTCAAGTTATGCTGATGTAACTGTAATTAATTACACCCTGCACAACAGTAGCACCACCCAAAATTGCTGGTATTCCAATTCCAGCGGATGGACGTCAGCACCTGTTGCTGCCGGGATAAATCTCACCTGCACTGTTGTAAGGGTGGGGTGGAACAACTGGACAGTATACTGCAACAATACTGCAAACGACACATATAACAGATTAGTCAGGTTCCTTGTGGACTTAACTCCCCCGACAATAAGCATCCCTTATCCCCTGAACAACACGAATTACACCTCAAACGTAAGCGTGTTCAATTATACAGCAATTGATGAAAGTGCGTTAAGCAACTGCTGGTATTCGAACAATACAGGAAAGTGGAACTCGACAATTTATGCTGCAAAAACAAACTTCACATCTTTGATGAGCAATGAAGGGTGGAACAACTGGACAGTATACTGCAATGACTCTGTAGGAAATGAAGGGAGCAATATCACAAGATTCTGGAAGGATACAATAAAACCCGGAATACTTGTTACATCCCCCCAAAATAACAGCAACAGCACAAATACAGGACTGGCTGTGAATTATACAATATCTGACTTAAATCTTGACAAGTGCTGGTACAGCAATGACAGCATGATAAGGAATACAACATTGGATAATTGCGTGAATATAACCTCTGTTGTGTGGAGCGAGGGCCCCCATAACGTCAGCGTGTGGGTTAATGACACATCAGGAAATGAGAACAAGTCAAGCGTGAGATTCACGATAGATTTGACAGGGCCTGCAATTAATTTTACCCCGCCAACGCCTGAAAATGACACAAGAACCGCAAACACATCGGTATACATCAATGCCTCAATCGTTGAGAGCAGTTTTGCGGGCATGGAATACAAATGGAACGGGACAAATTACACGATATATAACAATTCCCTTATCCTGATGATGAATTTTGACAACTTGTCTGCCTTGGGCGAGAACACAAGCTATTTCGCGGATGTTTCAATTTACAATATAAGCGGGAATTGCAGCAAGGGCGGCGGGCTCTGCCCTAAATTAAACACAACCTCGGGCAAATACGGGAATGCAGTGACTTTTGACGGGAAAAATGACTTTATAGAGGTGAAGGATAACTCCCTCCTGAGCTTTGTCAACAATAATTCCTTCGCAATAAGCGCCTGGATAGCTCCAAATGGCTCAAGCAGCCAGACAACCAACCATAGCATTTTAGGAAAGGGGAACAGCGCCCAATGGGAATATCTCCTCTCAATAGCCAAAAACAAGACATCATTTGTCTTATTCAACCTTACTGGAAATAATGTATGCAGCTTGTCAAGCGCTGCCAATATCTCTGCAAACACATGGCAGCATATCGCAGTCACATTCAACGACAGCAATTGCTACATCTACCTTAACGGCAGGCTGGATGCAAGCGCCTCGAGGGATTTGTCCGCCTCGGCAGGAGACGGCAACCAGCGGCTTTTTATCGGCTCGGGCAGGGACAGCGCATCCCTTAATTATTTCAACGGCTCAATAGATGAAGTCAGGATATGGAACAGAAGCATAACAGAAACCGAGGCATATGAGCTGTATGCGTCAAACCTGAGAAAATTCAATACAACGCAATGGTACTTTTATGTGAACCAGAGCAGTAATGCTACTGACGTATTGACGAGCGAGAATTACACCTATCTGGTTTATGCCTCTGATTCTCTGGGAAATCTCAACAGGACAGAAGCGAGGGCGATTACAATCCAGACAGATGTGGCTCCCCCGAATATAACAATAGAATATCCCTCAAACAGCACGAACTACACCTCAAATGCAAGTGTGCTTAACTATACTGCAGTTGATGCGAGTGCGTTAAGCAAGTGCTGGTATTCTAACAATTCGGGAAAATGGAATTCAAGCACTTATCCCGCCGGGACTAACTTTACTGACTTGATAAGCAATGAGGGGTGGAACAACTGGACTGTATACTGCAATGACTCCATCGGAAATGAGGGGAGCAACCTGACAAGATTCTTCAAGGATACGATATTCCCTTTGCTGGGCATAACCTCCCCAGCGAATTACACGAATACAAGCGATACAGGAATTGACATAAATTATACCTTTTCCGAATTGAATCCGGACAAGTGCTGGTACAGCAATGACAGTATGAGCAGAAATATAACATTGGATAATTGCGCGAATATAACCAATGTGATATGGAGTGAAGGACCTCATAATGTTACAGTATGGGTTAATGACACATCAGGAAATGAGAATAGCTCGAAAATAACACTTGTCATAGACACGATTGCCCCTGCCATAAATATATACTATCCATCAAACAACACAAATTATACAATTAATGCAAGCGTGCTGAATTACACTGTCAGTGATGCCACTGAATTGAGCAGATGCTGGTATTCTAACAATTCGGGAAAATGGAATTCAACATACTCTGCAGCAGGGACTAACTTTACTGACTTGATAAGCAATGAGGGGTGGAACAACTGGACTGTATACTGCAATGACTCTGCAGATAATGTCGGGAGCAACAGGACAATGTTCTTCAGGGACACTATCCCGCCTGCTTTCGCGGAATTATCAAACCAGACAATAGAATATTATAATTCCCTGAACTATGGCATAAACGCAACCGACTCGTCGGGAATAAGCTGCTTCACAGTCAACGACTCTGTCAATTTCAAGATTAACTGCTCCGGCTACCTCCAGAATAACAGCATTATAAATGCCAGTTTATACCGGCTTAACATTACCGCAAATGACACCCTGGGAAACCTGAACTCCACCATTATACTTGTGAATGTTACAGACATTACCCCCCCAAATGTAACCCTGAATATTCCCACCGCAGGATACTATAATGACACCTCAAGAACAATCAATGTAACATTCAACTGCTCTGCAACAGACAACTATAACCTCTCAAACCTTAGCTTATACGTAACAAACAGCGGAAATGTAAGCATTGCGCTGAACCAGACATCAAATATAACAGGAGTGCTGAATTCAAGCGCATGGACTATCAACCTTTCAAACGGCAGCTACACGTGGAACTGCATTGCCTATGATTTTTACAATAACAGCAACTGGAGCAATGCAAACAGGAGCATAATAATAAACTTCACCGATTCTGACAATGACGGGCTTCCTGACACAAGAGACAACCTGACTGGAAACGAGTCAAATGTCAATTCCTCAGGCATATCAAAGCTGAATATAACTGTGGGGGGAAATTCAACCTATGGCACATTCAACGGCACAAAAGAAATCGTATTCTATGATTATTCAACAAGGATTATCAATTTCACTTATAATTTCTCTGTTTCCAAGCTTGATTTGAGAAGGGTTAGAATAATTGTCTCCAATACTTCTGTTATAGTAAACATGTCGGGGCAGCTGCAGCAGCAATACAACAAGACGGTTTATATTGACGATAATGATTTCTCCGCATTGTGCGTGAAGGATGCCGAGATTGAATCGGCTGACAATATAAGCTCTGGCTGCAATGGGGCAAATGAAACTGACTTCACTGCATGCCTTGGCGGAAGCGCAGTCATCTCAGGGGTAACATGCGCGGATGAGGGCTCAAGGATAAGGATAGAGAACCTCAGGTTCAGCGGGATAAGGGGAACACCCAGAACAGCGGCAGAAACAGCCCCTGCATCGTCGGGAACAAGCTCTGGCGGGGGAGGGGGATGGGAGAGTTTCATAAAGGAAGTGCCTTATGACATGGATGTCCTAAAACTGAAGGTGCTGACTGATTCGAGAGGCGCGAAGATAGATGAGATAAGCAATGACAAGAACACCTCGATAAAGCAGGTTGAAGTGAAGACAAAAAACTGGATTACGGGAGACATTTATATCAAGGCATTCGGCGAGAAGCCCGAATACTGCTCAATAGAGTATGACGGGAATTACAGGATATTCAAGGTTCTGAATTTCAACTCGACAATAACAAGCGAGGATATGGATTCTGCCCGCGTCAGGGTTGGAGTGCCTAAGGAATGGATTTTCGGGAATAACATCTCAACTATAATTGCGGTAAAATGCTATCCCAGTTACAGGGAAATCCCTGTTTCATATTATAATGAGACAGAAACAGAGGGAATCTATGACATTTACTCGGACAGCTTCTCTGTGTGGGCAATCCTCGGGACTATTGCCAAAGAGGCAAAGGAGGTTGGAAAGGGGCTGCTGCCCAAGGGTGAAACGCCAAGTGAAGAACAGCAAAGAGGAAAAGAAATAAGCAATAAAGAGTCGCTATGGATAATGCCGATAGCATTTATCACTGCAATAATCATAGTGATTCTTTTGTCAATAATAATCAATGAAACTGCGAAATTAAAGGCATATGAAAAAATCAGGGGGTATAAAGGGGGATCTGCACCTGAATCCGGGAGATATGGAGAGAAAGAGGGAACAGAAAATATTTCTTATACAGGCATCAGGAAAAGAAACAGGAGCTATATAGTGGGGAAGGACTCTGCATTCTTGGACATGATTAAGGGGGACTAATCCCTTGCGAAGGTTTTTATATCTTAAATCCTTATCAAAATATGGCAAAAAGAATAAAAGAGAAGAAAGACAAGTCCTGCAGGTGCTGCGGATGCGGCAATGCGGTTTACGGGCTGGGATTTATCGGCGCGGCAGTTTACTACATCTCAAATGCCGCCACATTCTGGGCTGGCGTTCTGGGATTCCTGAAGGCGCTTGTGTGGCCCGCATTTTTGGTTTTCGAGCTGCTCAAGTACCTTTTGATGTAATGTTCCGTTTTTCGGGATAATTAGAATTTAACCTCTTTTTTATTCAGGAATATGCTGATGTAATAATTTATTCTGTCTCTTTCTCTCGTATTGATTAAAACTCCTTCTCCATAACTTGCCTTTTTAATAAAGAGAATACCTTCTCTAACAAGCTCTTTTGCACAGTCCTTTACTTCCTTCCCCAAATGAGAAGGAAAGCCCTTTTGCACATTTTCAAATGGAGTATGCCCATGCAAGCCCTTGCCTTTACGCAACAATTTATGAAGAATCTTTCCTTTTATCCCCTCTTTACTCCATTTAATTTCTGAAGGATTTATTGTTTTTTCCTGCTCTTTTTCACCCATTTTGTTAAGTATAATTCAATATACTTATAAGTATATATTTATAAACCTTGTGATTTAGAGTATATAGTTACTTACTTAGTAAGTTAGTACATATATTGAAAATGGAAGATTCACTATTACTGCAGATTATGGGAAAGAATCCTTTACTGACAATTATAGATGTTCTTATAGACAATAAAGGACTAGACCTGAATAAAACAGAGATTATGAAAGAATCTGGATTGTCAAGAGGCACTTTCTTCAAGTTCTGGCCGCTGATAGAGAAAAATGAGATAGCAATAAAAACCAGAAATTTGGGAAGAATAGAGATGTTCATGCTGAATTCTTCAAATCCCATTGCAGAAAAGCTGCTTGAGCTGGAATCTTTCTTAATCGCAAGAAGCTTAGAAACAAGGCATAAGAAGATTGAAGTTCCAGTTTAGAAGCAAAGAGGGGAGTTTGGGGAAAGGATTTTTATACATCTATCATTTAATTCAGGAATGGGGCTGTTCAAGAAGAAATTCAATGCCGTTGCAGAGGGGGTTTCTGGGGAATATCTGTGGAGGCTCGCCTTTGAGAAAATACGCATAGAAATCCCGAAGGAAGCAGGCACTTTGTATGATTCAGGCAATAGGTATGTGCTTTACGGGAGAATAAATGACAATACAATCCAGAAACAGGAAGCAGGGGGGATAGAGGCTGTGATAAATTGCGCTTTAAGCTTTGAGAGGAAAAGGGCGATAATAATGAGGGACGGCAGGATATTCCTAAATGAGAATATAGAGGACAGGGATGAATACATAAGGAATTCCCTCAAGTCAGTAATGTACAGAGCAAAAGGCATGTTTGAAGACGGAGGCATTTTCAGGAGAGTGCATGAAAGGCTGAGGATGAGATGATTAAGGATAATTAATTTTCCAATCAAAGTATTCTGTTTAATGGTATAGGAATAAGGATTAGGGAAGGGCGGGGCAACATTTTTTATATGAATATCATTATTTTCTATCATGCAAAAGAGAGGTTATCGCAAATCACCTAAATCTGCAGATGTAAGAAAAAAGATTTCCTTGGCTTTGAAAAAATATTATAATAATTATCCTTCGCCTTGGAAGAACAGGCATTTTTCCCTGAAAGAGAGGAAAGAATTAAGCAGATTAAAGAACGAATTTTTAAAGAAAAATCCTGCTTGGAGAATTAAGAAAAGCAATGCAATGAAGAAATACTGCAAAAAGCATCTTGGATTCATGAGAAAGGCACAGAAAATTTCTATTTCATATATGAGAAGGCATCCTGAAATTTTAATGAGAAGAAGGAAAAGCATTATTCAGGTATACAAGAATCCTGAGTTAAGGAAGAAAATGTCAAGAATAATAAATGCGAAATATAAGGCAAACCCCGAAATCGCAAGAATGATAGACAGGAAGATTACTTTATGGTGGAGGGAGCATCCCAATATAAGGAAGGAAAGAAGCAGGGAGTTAAGGGAATTTTTTATTGGGCATCCGGAGGAATTCAAAAAGAAATTCATGAATGGGAAGAACAACCCTTTTTCTCCCCACATAAAAACAAGGCAGGGGTTTAAAGTAAGAAGCGCGGGGGAGAAAAAGATTGCTGATTTTTTATTTGAGAACAGGATTGAATGCTCTTATGAAACCAGGGTTCTTGTTCTTGGCGGGTGGGTTTGCGTTCCTGATTTTTATTTAATTGATTATAATGTTTATATTGAGTTTTACGGGGGGTTTCCGGGTTCTTGGAAGAAAAAGGTATTGAAGAATAAGCTGTATAAGAAGCATAAGATACCTTGTATTTTTATCATACCAAATGAGCTGAAGGATTTGAGGGGAGAGATTATTGGGTATTTGAAAAGGAAGTTTGGGGAAGGGGGGTTTAGAAAAAAAGTGGACGCATTTATTTAAATATCTAAATTATTATTCTAATATATGGGCTTAAATGATTTTTTCTTAGGAAAAGCATGGAATTGGATATTCAACAGACCTAAAATTAATATCGACATAGGTAGACACGGAATTATAAATAAGTATCTTGACCAAGAAGGCAAACAAGGTTTTTCTGAAGTAGAAGTTCTAATGCAAATCTCTAATTCGGGGAATAAAGCAATAGGTATAAGCAAAGTGCTAATTGAATCAAAAAATAAAAATTACTGGATAAGTTCCTCTTGTTATGAATACAAAAATGAATGGAAGAACCATCCTATCTCTTCATTTAAATTAGAACCAGAAGAAACTAAGGATATAATCTTGTATTCAAAGTATAATCTAATGTCTATTGAAAAGGAATTTATAGAAGCAGAAATCAAGATATACAATACAAAATACAAAGTTATAAAGTCTATCCCGATTAGATTATATATTGGTAGTGTTTATGGATATAGTATAGAAGAAGAAAAAGGATAATCCCTTAACTAATACTTATGAGAAAAATAAAAGATATTCTAGAGGGAAATATGGAGAAAAATAATAAAGATTTAATAAAACACTTAAATAAAAAACCAACATATAGAGAGGAGGCTAATGCATTAGTCCATCAATGTTTCAGAAATAGTTTTTTAGAAGACCTTCATGCAGGAAAACATTCTAAATTACTCGAGAATCCTCAGTTCTCTAGAATAACTCAAGAAGAAATGAAAAAATTAATGATTGAAAGTTCTGCGGCGATTGCTAGATTTTTAGAATTTAAAGAAAGATACCCTAAAAAATATAAAAAAATGATTAATGCAATAACCCTTCTTTACACTAAGAAATGGGAAAAGAAAGCTCAAAGGTATAATATAAGAAATGGGGAATAAAATAAACCTTTAAATATTTCTTAAACATTCTTCCTTGAATTTACATTTATTCCATAAACATTTATATTTTTTCTTTTCTTTCGTTTCACATTTTTCCATCTCCTTTATGCAATCTTTTATGATATTTTTGTGTTTATGTATTAGTTTTAAGATTTCTTTTGTTTTGCTCTTATCTAACTTATATTGTCCCCTTACATTCTCCTTAAAACCAAATCTCTTGAGCCTTAAAGTATCCTCAAAATTAACAAGATATGCTTTTCCTTTAACCGCAGTCCATTCTTTTTTTCCTTTTTTAATCTTTATATCCTGATTTCTGCAGATATAACCCACTATGAACTTGCCATTCTCATTTCTTGTTGTCAGAAACAGATATCCCTCATGATTATTACAAAACGCTCTAATATTGGGTTGTAGGCATTCTCTGACATAGTTTTCGGCTCCTATTTCTATATGTGGTTCTGGCTTCTTTCTTATATCCCTTATAGGCAAATCTGATTTAGGATAGTGCATAAAATACTGAAGTCTGCCTATTTTCTTTAGTCCTTTCTTATTAATGGAGATTATTTTTATAAATAGCTCGGATTCGATTGAACTCTTGCAAGTCGAATTCTTATAAGGAGAGTTATAAGTCATATTGTTAGTATGTAGAATACATATTAAAGGTTTTAGGCGAAAGAGAATTTAAATAGTTCTTGTCATTTATGCTTTATATGGACAGAGAAGCTCACTTTACTTTTGGAATTATTTTGTTGATAGGGAGTTACTTCTTATTAGATTATATCCATCTAATAAGCCTCTTTGGATATGCTATAACCCTAATTGTTGGTTCTGTTTTGCCCGATATAATAGAACCTGCAAAAGACTACACTCATAGAGATTACTTTCATAGCAAGAGGTTTCTAAAAATGCTCTATTACTCGTTGCCCATAACTCTACTTATAGGCTTATTTTTTCATGGATGGCTTTATCTCTTTTTCTTAGCAGTAGGGTATATCTCTCATCTTTGGCTAGATTTAACAACAAAGATGGGTTTGCCTGATTAAAAACCACTATTTTCTCAGAAAAAAATGGTTCCGCTAATACATCTTGTAAGAACCTTTTTAGGTTTTTAAGGTATTTGTGTAGATTTTTGATGATTTATGGCCCTTTTGTCCTCTTTTTGATATAATTTAGGAATACCCTGCCATAGGAGAGACCTGCACAACCTAAAAGTGCATAGGATGCGATACTGAACGAAAATGAAAGGGAGGCATATTTTGCTGCATCCGCATATTCCTTCTGTGTAAGATTGCATCCCCCTACTAATGCGCAATAACCAACACCCAATTTTAATGCTATGCCTGAAATCAATGCGATTTTTCTTAGTTTTGCCTCAAGATTATTGTTCATTTTAGAGAATTAAAGGTTTTGATTTTTGCTTAAAAGTTTTGATCAATGATTTTGCTGTTTTTCTGTGTTTTTTAGTTTCAGAATGCCCTTATCATCTCTTCATAGCACTTTTTGCAGATATGCCACTTTTTTACATTTGAATTGCTGTCAGGAGGGCTGAAAAGAATTGCCCCGAATTCTGTTAATTCCTGCTTGCACTTGTCACAAACCGGTTTGATTGCCATTTTTATTCATGCTAAGATTTTCTTGGTTTTGCTTAAATGTTTTAATTTACGGATTATTTTAAAGCCCCTCTCTCCCATTTAAGAATGTCTCTCTTTGCCCTTTTTTCTCTTCTCCGCTGTGTTAGATTTTTCGCGAACAGATGAATCTCTATGCCAAATAATACTGGCAGAATCATGTTCAGTATAAAAAATGAGTCGAGAACATAGTTTTCGGGTCTGCCATTAATCTCTGCGAGAATAAGAAAAACAGAGGCAATCATCCCAAGCATTATGCTTGAAAATAACCCCCCTTTGAGCCATACCTTCTTTAGAACAGTCAATAAGAAAATCTCAATTATTATGAGCGAAATTACTATAATCAGGCCTATCATTCTTCACCTTTTTTTATATTTTAGTTCATCTAAAAATTTTTATTATGCTTAAAGGTTTTAAGCATTAATCATTTATTTATTTTTCTCTTTGGGCCTTTCCTGATACATTAAATGTATTTCTATGCTGAATAATACTGGCAGCAGCATATTTAATATGCCAAAGGACTCGAGAACAAAGTTCTCTGTCCCTGTTTTGATTAGCGACTTTACAATAAAAAACACTGCAAGAAATCCTAAGAGTATGCTTGCGAGAAGGCCGCCCTTGAGCCATGGAGCTTTTATAAATGCCAACAATAGGAACTCGAATGCCAAAACAGCGATTATCATATACAATCCGCTCATTCCAACACCCCTTTTGATTTAATAATTATGCTCTCCCCTAGCAATCTGGACAAAAGTACTAATTATTCCAATTTAAAAGCTTTTTCATTTTTTGTATTTTCGATAATTAAACAGCTGTTTAGGTGATGTTTAATTGCCTGCTAGCTGTTTAAACAGCTGATTAAATGATTTAATCACGACGGCAAATTAGAAAATAAAGAATATTCTTTTAAAAAGCGAAATATTTTTAAAGAAATAACAATTAAAACATTTATGGGTTTCTTGTGGTGGGGAAAACAAAAAGAGGAGAGTGATGGGATAAAAGAAGAGGTTCAAAGGGCATTTTCAAGGGTAAAAGAGGACTTCAAGAAAACTGGTGAGTGGATAAATCACCTTCACGCAAGGGATTCTCATCATGAACATGGTATTAATGAGTTAAATGAACGCCTTTCTTATCTTGAGCAGGAGATGGAAGAGATGAAGCACTTCCTATCTTTTTTTGGCCCTGGGGTGTTTAAACAGGTGTTTAAACAACAACAAACAGCTGTTGATAAACAAACAGCTGTTGAAGCTGTTCAAACAGGTGTTCAAACAGCTGTTGAAAATGGTTTTTTAAGGCATTTAAGCACTATGGAAAGGGCAATTGTGTGGGTTTTATTGAACACAGATTTAAAAATGAGCTATGAGGATGTTGCAGCTGTTTTGGGAAAGGAGAGGTCTACAATTAGGGGACAGATAAACTCTATAAGGCAGAAGAGTGAGGGAGTGATTGAAGAGATGACTGAGAGGAATGGCAAAAAAAGGGTCTATATCCCAGAGCATATGAGAAACCTCTTGCTTAAGAGTGTAAAGGTGTCCCACAGGGGAAGAAACAAAACTGCAAAAAGGTAAGAGTGAGGGTTGTATATAAGCGGATTCTATGGAAAATTAGCTGAAAATAGCCAAAAAACAGTGTTTTTTGGGAAAAAGTGAGTAAAAGTTCGCTTAAGTAACCATAAAAAGGGGGAAAAGTGAGAGTTATATAAGAGAAAAACCTATGGAAAAATAGATAAGAAACAGCGGTTCGGGAAGATGTGAGGATGAGAGCCAGAAAATCCAAGAAAAAATAATATGGAAAGAGGTAAAAGTGAGGTTCGCTTAAGCAGATTAACAACTACTTTATTGATTTAGAGTATTGGACAAGGGCATTATAGATAAGATATTCGGTATGGCGAATTCTGTATAGAAATAAAACTCTATCCAGTTTTACCTAAATATTGGTTCTCTTATTTTCATTATTGCCTCGAGGGGAATGAGCTCTCGGAGTTCAGAATGGACGTGAAGAAGGATTTTCTTGTTGTTTATCTTTTCCTTGCTTATTGGGATGCCCTTCTTCTCCATCTTCATTATGTAGTCCCTTATCGAACTCTCTGACAACCTCAGCTTCTCAGCAATTGCCCTGTAATCTACTGGCTGTTGCTGTTCGAGGATATATACTGCACAGAACACCTTAAATTCCTGCCTTGTAAGGTTCCTGAACTTTATCTTCAAGTCAGCCCTTAATGAATTAATCATCTCTAGGCTAGGCAGTCCTGTCTGCTGGGCGTCTGTTTGTCTGTCTGTTGGAACCCCTTCATTTCCTGTGGAAAATAGAGGAAATGAAGAGGTTTTAGATGGCGAATCTGTTGGAAATCCAAAAACATTTGTCTGGGAATTTGTCGGAATCTGTGAAGAAATAATTGACTTAATCTCGAGAAGCTCCTGCCTTAGAGAGGTAATTTCCTCCTTTAAAGAATCATTCTCTGCTAGGAGGTTATCATGGATGCTAATCTCCTTCTCAACCAGCCCCTCTTTTACCTCTTCCATTTTAATTATTAAAATCCTGTCCTCTTTTCCTGCCTGTATGCCAATTTTCTACTTTCAAGGACTTTAAAAACTTTGCTGTTGTCAAAAATAATTGAGGAAAATACCGTCTATAACCTATCTTTTTATATTCCTTTTTTATTCAAATGAATGTTAAAATTCTGTGCTTGCTCCAGATTGCAGAAAACAGCTATTAAAGCATCATGTAGAGAGCAGGGCTCCTTTGCCTTGTATAGGCCAGATAACCCGAAGGACATGCCTGCAATTTCCTCAAGCTTGTCGGGATGATATACTGCAACTGCCTTGCCATCCTGCAAACGCTTTTCCAAAAGCAGAGGGTAAGTAAGATAAAGAACACTGCTTGGGCATAGTCTTGCATCAATAATCCTCTTGTATTTTTCGGGCTCTAACTCTGTTAAATCAATATTACCATCACTCCCTGTAATCAAAACCCTGTCAATGCATCTTGCATCAAAAACCCTTGTGAGCATTGAATTCTCCCCAAATGCCCGCAAGAAAATGTATTCTCTTGTTATATTAAGGATTATGGAATCTATAAGATTTTCTTCTCCCTTAACTGCTATGACCCTCTCCATTCTATTGATTAATATGCCTCAATCCCTTTTTGCTGCAGCTTCTTATAGGTATCATAGATTTTGCTGCTTATCCTCCACCTCTGCCTCTTGCTGTATTTTATACCATTCGAGCCCTTGTCAACGCAGACAACAAAACCCTTTTTCTGCAGTTCAAGGAGAAGCAGTTTTGTAAACTCCTCGTCTCGCGCAAGTTCTGACGCAATTTCAGATGTGAAAAATGACTTAGGAGAGTTATTGAACAGGAAAGACAATATCGCCTCCTTTATCTTGTCCTGCTTCTCTTTTGAAATCCTCATTTTACAATTTCAACCAGCTTTGAATGCAGTTTTTTGTTTGAAAATATCATATTGCTTCTCTCTGGCTTCCATTCATTTCCGTTGAAATCAGAAACCTTTCCTCCTGCCTCCTTCACAAGCAGAACTCCAGGAGCAACATCCCAGGGCTCTATGCTCGTGGTTATATATGCATCTCCTCTTCCCAAGGCAACCCACGCAGCCTCTATTCCCGCACTTCCAAGCTTCCTAACATCCAGAACCTCTGGATACACTTTATTAAGAAGCTCTGCTGTAATATTCCTGTTCTTTTCACCGCCTTCACACAAGTAGAGGTAGCTGCTTCCAAGCTCTCCTGTCTCAGAAACACTTATTCTTTTCCCATTAAGGAAAGCCCCTTTTCCTTTTTCTGCAAAATAAAGCTCATTAATTGCAGGGCAGTATATTACGCCTGCTTCAATTCTTTTGCCTTTAAGCAAAGCTATGCATAATGCAAATAGTGGATTGCCGCATGCAAAATTAACTGTGCCATCAAGAGAATCAACAATCAATGTGAAATCTGAATGCTTATTCAGGAATCCTGATTCTTCTGTCAGTATGTTATGATTTGGGAATTCTGATTTTATTGCCTTTATTATGTTTTTGTCGATAATCTTGTCATATTTTGTTGAAATGTCTTTCACAGAAGACCTTATATTCCTAAGCTCTCTTGAGCTGGAATTCTGTTTGAAGAACCTTAGCAGATGATTGCCTTCTTTTTTTGCCAGAGAAACAATAAAACCCTTGGCTTTTGAGTCCATAACATCTGAAACAACAGTGAGCTTATAAGTTTTTTCTATTTTGCTTTCATTCAGAAATACTTTTTCATAATCTCTTCTATCTCATCGGTCTTGCGGAATCCACTATAAGCATCTGCCATGCTCAAGCCGCCTGCATCATTTTGGCCTATATAAACATGATATTTTGCCCTCACCTTTGCCCTTTCTTCGTCCTTCTTTATCAGCACCTCTATAGCAAAACCCGGAATCCCCTTTTTTGTATTCCCAGTAATCAAGAATCCTACTGCTGTCCTTTTTACTTTGGGATTTTCATAAATCTCGCTTGCAACCCTTTTCAAATAGCTTCTTGTCAGGAGCCTTCTCCACGACTCAAATTCCATTACCTGAAGGTTCTCTCCTTCATTAAACATATTTGTTATCTTTACCTCTATTGACATTTTAGATTAACTCCTGCCCAAGGATTTCCTGCAGGGAATTTATTGCCCTGTCAGTCTCATCAAACAGGATTGTTTTCATGCCAAGATTCCTTGCAGTAACAAGATTTCTTTCTTTGTCGTCTATAAACAAGCACTCCTCTGGCTTTGCGCCAAGCCTCTGCAGCATTATATTGTAGATTTCAGGGTCAGGCTTTACTCGCTTTACTTCATGGCTGCTCACAATAACATCAAAATATCTGCCAAGATTATCCTGCCTGTCCCAGTCCTCAATCCATTCCCTTGCATTGTTTGTAAGCAGTGCTGTCTTGTAGCCCTTTTCCCTTAACTTGGAAATTGCAGCTGCGAGCCCCTCATTCTTTTGCTGGTTTTTGTAAAAAAGCCCCTTAAACTCCGCAGAATCAAACTTATCGCAACCCAGAACATGCTCAAGGCCCTTCCAGAAATCCTCTTCTGCAATTTCCCCTTTTTCAAATGAATTCCATATAGGTTTTATCCTTGTGTGCCACGCATTCTCGATATCTACACCAATCTTTTTTCCGTAAACTCTTCTCGCTATTTCAAGGCCCTCTCTTGCGTAAACTCCCCCGAAGTCAAAGATTACATATTTTATGCCATTAGTTCTATTGCAAGTCATTTTACCTCTCCGAATTTACCCTTTAGCTTTCTTATTGTCTCAGAAAGTTCAGCAAGTCCTAGATAATTTTTCCAGTCCCACTTTTCAGGATGCCCTATCTTGTGTGCTATAACTTTCCTGAGATACTGGGTGGGTATAATATCATGAACAGTAAAGAGGTATCTTTTACACTTGTTATCCTCATAAAAGAGATATTGGATGCCTCTCTGAAAATGTCTTTTAATTTC
>Ga0233420_10000527_pt1 | contig 16117 bp, 16 predicted proteins | sample Watercolumn_Mata_4_FD_183009 | JGI IMG/M metagenome (GOLD analysis project Ga0233420, IMG submission 183009) | Freshwater microbial communities from Lake Matano, South Sulawesi, Indonesia - Watercolumn_Matano_2014_102_MG | ecosystem: Environmental > Aquatic > Freshwater > Lake | place...
GTATGCCTCGGCCTTCTACGGACCCTTCCGCGATGCGGTGGGTTCCGCGGCCAATCTGGGCGCGGGAGACAAATTCAGCTATCAGATGGACCCGGCGAACAGCGACGAGGCGTTGCGGGAAGTGGAGATGGACCTGGCCGAGGGCGCCGACATGGTGATGGTCAAACCCGGCCTGCCCTATCTGGACATCATCCGCCGCATCAAGGACGAATTCGGCGCCCCGACCCTTGCCTATCAGGTCAGTGGCGAATACGCCATGCTCAAGGCCGCCGCCCTGAACGGCTGGCTGGACGAGCGGAAAACGGTACTGGAAGCCTTGCTCTCACTGAAGCGAGCCGGCGCCGATGCGATCCTGACCTACCATGCCAAGGCCGTGGCCGAGTGGCTGCGGCAAGACTGATAATCCTAGGAGGCTGTCCGAGAACTCATAATCCAAAATTCTCACCACTACATATATTGTCAATTTTAATGGATCAGTACTATATGTTGTGGTGGTTTTTTCAGAGATTGCATTCTCGGACAGGCTCCTAGAAAAAGCAGATGGACAGGAATCTACAGGATAAACAGGATGATGCGATTTATCGTAGGTGCGAATTCATTCGCACACAAAGCCCTGAACCTGCCTGCCGGCAGGCCGCTTCATCCGATACTGTAAGTGCCCGCGATGACTAGTAGTGCCTTGTGATTGGATCTCACCGGCTGGGTGAGGCCGCCGCATGCCCGAGAGCGCGTTTTCCGCTCCGGAACATGGCCGCGGCAACCCCAGGATTGGCCCCGAATGGCGCCGTCCCGCGCTGCCGGATTTCCCGACAACCCGGATGGCGACTCTTGCCGCCCGCGACCCTCGCTATCTGGAGGAGGTCTGCGGATAAGGCATCCCGCGGCACTCCCGCTCGGCCTCGATCCAGTCCCGCAATTCGTCGCCCGGCGCGAATCCGCGCTTCTCCGCTCGATAGTAGGCCGCTTCGGCAATCATCTGGCGCAAGCGCTCGGGGCTATGCGCCGGCCTGGGCAAGGCTGGCGTGTTGGGCATGAAACCGAACTTCAACAACTCAAGCAGGTTCTGGCCCGGTACATTGTACAGCCCGATAACGGCCGGCTCCGCCTGGGACAAGGTCCCGAACAGTCGATCCCAGAGCGTGAAGACCGCGCCATAGTTACTGTCGTGCTCGGCGCGCGCGGCCGAATGATGGGTTCGGTGCAGATAGGGCACGATGGCCACCCTGGCCAGCAGGCGTTCCCCCGGAAAATGAATGCGCGCATGATGGAACAACACGCAGAGCGTGATCAGGGCTTCGTTGGCGATCACGAGCGAGGCATCCACGCCGACCGCGACGATGAATATCGCCTTGACGACCGCCGTCAGGAACACTTCGACAAAGTGCAAGCGAAAGGCGGTGGAGACATTCATGACGACGTCGCTATGATGGACCTTGTGAAACCGCCAGAGCCAGTCGAACCGATGGTTTGCCCGATGCCACAGGTACAGGGTCAAGTCCAGCAGGATAAAGGACAGCAGCGCCTTGACGCCGACCTCGGGGATGGCGCTCAAGAGGCCCCAGCCGGCATAGTGACTGGCGATCAGCCACAGGGAGCTGACCGACAGCAGCGACAGGAGGGTGTCGTTGAAGAACAGCACCCCGAAGTTCGCCAGATAGGACTGCCGGTAATCCCGCGAGCGCCGATCGTGACGCGCGAAGCTGGATTCAAACGCCATCAGCACGGCCATGACCGTCAGGATCATCAGGCTGCGCCAGGTATCCTCGCCGATATCGGGCGTCACCAATTCCGTCAATCGATGAAACCCGTCGGAAATCATGCGACTCCGCATGGTCATTTCCTCCGTTTCAAATTAGGTAAAGTCGCTCTCAACCCATCGCAACTCCAGAGAAAGCCGGTTATGAATCGAGCGAAAAGAGGCTAACGGGAGTGCGGATTGTGAGACTATGACAATGAATCCATTGGATGGGCATTGCAACCCCCGAGTTCAAGAGTCGCATTCATGCTTTGTTGCCGAACAGGAAACAATAACCGGCAAGCCCTTGGATGAACCCGTTAAAATTCCGGCCCGTCCGGGCTTTCCCCTTCCATGGCGAATTCTCTCTAGCCCTGTTCGGGGAACCCATGATGCTTGCGAGCGGCATGTAAAGGTAACCCCCGGCCGTCATCCGGTTGCTTCTGGGGTGAGTGGGCGATGAAAATTCTTGGAGGGGCTGTCCAGGTCGACCCCACGATGGATTCGATAGCCGACATGCCTATCTGGTTATGGGAATACCTGGCCTGGTTCGGCGCGCTCGAAGACAAGGCGGCGATGAGCAGCAAGGCCACTGCCTGTAAGAAATTCGGCTCATTCATGACTCAGCTCCATTGGATTCTTTCAACTATACATAGCAATTAGAGTACCAATAAAAACCAATTGTAATTCATGCGGTTACCCAGTTTCATGCCGAGACATGGACTCACCATCGTGGTATTTACCCCGAATCGGGGGAAATGAACTACCTGAATCCCCGTCCGTGCCGGTCTTTCCATCGGCGATCAGCCAAGCCTAGACGGCCTCCTGAACCCGAATCGACCCAAGCCCGGCGGGCTTCTGTTACCCTGATGCGGCGACCCGGGCAGAATGGCAGGATTTCTCCAGCCGCCCGATGTCCATCCGGCGAAACAGCAATACCGAACTCATGCGCGGAACAACGGTGACCACCCTGGACGACGGCACCCAACGCACACCCTAAACCCCCTGAACCATGCCCCCAACCGACCGTTACGCCGTCTTCGGCCATCCCATCCACCATAGCCAATCTCCCCGCATTCACACCCTGTTCGCGGAACAGACCGGCGTTGACCTGACTTACACCGCCGAGGATGTCACGCCTGAACGTTTCGAACACGCGGTACGGGCCTTTTTCAGGGATGGAGGCCGAGGGCTGAACTGCACCGTGCCGCTGAAGGAACCGGCCTACCGGCTGGCGGACACGCTCGGCGAGCGCGCTCGGCGCGCCGGCGCCGTCAATACGCTGGCCCAACAACCGAACGGAACGCTCCTCGGGGACAATACCGATGGCCTCGGCCTGGTCCGCGACCTGACGCACAACCTGGGACTCGATTTGACCGGCAAGCGTCTCTTGATCCTGGGCGCCGGCGGCGCCGCGCGGGGCATCCTCGAACCGCTGTTGCGGCTCCAGCCCGCGCGACTCGCCATCGCCAACCGGACGGCGGGCAAGGCTCGCCGGCTGGCCGATGAATTCGGCGATCTGGGGCCGGTCGCCGGCTGCGGGCTGGACGAACTCGAAGGGATACAATGCGACCTCCTGCTCAACGCCACCGCCGCCAGCCTGAGCGGCCAACTGCCATCGCTACCCGACGGCATCCTGGCGCCGGAGGGGTGTTGCTACGATCTGGCTTACGGCAAGGAACCCACGCCCTTCGTGCGCTGGGGCCAGGCGATGGGCGCGCGGCTGAGCGTGGACGGCATCGGCATGCTGGTCGAACAGGCGGCCGAGGCTTTCCTGTTATGGCGGGGCATCCGCCCGGACACCGAGCCGGTCATCGCGGCGCTCGCGGCGGATAGGGGCGATGCCGCCTCACGCTGACCTTGGGCAGTCGATGGGTTTCCGGGAGTGCGCAACGTCGTCCTCATACTTTACGCATAACCGCCACAACACGTGCGCAGTGCCGCCTGAAGGCGGAACTTCGAACAAATCCGGCGGGCTGGGACCCCCACCAGCATAGGACAATCGGGAAGCAACACCTGACCAGGCAAGTCCATCACGAGTGACGCTGGTGCTGGTTCTTGAGCAATACGTAACCGTCCTTGGAATAGCTGAGATATTCCAGTTCCTCGTCCTTGAGTGTCCGCACCGGACGCGCCGGGCTGCCGATGTAGAGGTATCCGCTTTCCAGCCGCTTGCCGGGCGGCACCAGGGCGCCGGCGCCGACCATGACCCGGTCCTCGATCACGGCGCCGTCCATGACCACGGCGCCGATGCCGATCAGGCAGAGATCGCCCACCGTGCAACCATGCAGCACTACCTTGTGGCCCACGGTCACGCCATGGCCGACGCGCAAGGGAAACCCCTCCGGGTTGGCCTGGCTGCGATGGGTGACATGCAGCACACAGCCATCCTGAATATTGGTCTGGTCGCCGATCGCGATGAAATTGACATCGCCCCGCAACACGCTCATGGGCCAGATGGAGACATCCCGTCCCAAGGTCACGTCACCGATGACGACGGCGGTCTCGTCGATGAACACGCCCTTTCCCAGGCGGGGCGCCATGTCGTCAAATACCCTGATTGCCATTGCTACCTCTTGGTGTTTTGATTGGTTCCCGGACTCCGGGTTCGGATGGCCGACGCTCCCTGTACTAAAATCCCGCCCTGTCCTTCATCATCTTCATTCACCCCCTCCAGGATACCTCCATGATCGTCGTCGGGTTCGTTGCGTTGGGACTTCTGATCATCGCCATTGGCTACATCATTCTGATCTACAACCGGCTGGTCAACCTCAAACATGAAACCGCCAAGGCCTGGTCCAACATCGATGTGCTGCTGAAGCAGCGGCACGACGAATTGCCCAAGCTGGTGGAAACCTGCAAGCAGTACATGCAGCATGAAAAAGAGACCCTGGACGCCGTCATGCGCGCGCGTTCCAGCATCTTTTCCGCCCGCGAGCATCAGGACCTGCGCGCCCTGGGCAATGCGGAGAGCCAGCTCAGGCAGGGGCTGGCGCAGCTGTTCGCGGCGGTGGAAGCCTACCCGGACCTCAAGGCCAGCGCGGCCTTCCGCAGTCTGGAGGCGCGCATCACCAGCCTGGAAAACGCCATCAGCGACCGCCGGGAGTTCTACAACGAATGCGTCAATACCAACAATATCCGGCTGGAAGAATTTCCCGACCTGTTGATCGCCCGTTACTTCAGCTTCGAATCCTTCGACTTGCTGGAGTTCGCCGACGAGGAAACGGCCAACGTGGATCTCCGCGACCTCTTCGGCGCCTGACCGCCACACTTTCCCTCTCTCCACATGACCTATTCGGAGTTCGTTCACGCGGCGCGCTCCGATCAATTCTGGATGGGCTTCATTCCGGCGGCACTGGTTGCGCTTTCCAGTCTCCTGGCACTGTTCCGCCATCTCATGCGCATGCGGCTGATCGCCGACACCCCCGTCTCGCTGGTCCGTTCCGCGACCCAGGGCTATGTCGAACTTCAGGGCATCGCGCGCATGATGGCGGGCAAGCCGATCGTATCACCGCTGAGCGGCCGGCGCTGCGTGTGGTACCGGTACACGGTGGAAGAGAAATCAGGATCCAAGGACGGGTGGGAAACCGTCGAACGCGACCAGAGTACCGCCATCTTTCACCTCGATGACGGGACCGGTCGCTGCATCGTCGACCCGGAAGGCGCGGAAGTCATTCCCTCGAAGACCCGTCAATGGCGCGGCAATTCACGGCGCCCAGGCGACGCTCCCCGCAACGGAAGCTTCTGGGACCGTCTCGCGCGAGCGGACCGCTATCGCTACACCGAGAGCCTGATCGAGGAGGAGGACCCTCTCTACGTCATGGGGACCTTGAAGGCGCTGGCCAGCGGCGACCCCGGCACCACGGACGATGCCATCCGTCGGATCGTGCGGGGCTGGAAGCAGAATCCGGCCGCGCTGCGCGAGCGTTTCGACAAGAACCAGGATGGGCTCATCAGCAGCGAGGAATGGGAACACGCACTGAATCTCGCGGAGCGGGAGGCAATGCTGAACTGGCATCGAACGGCGGCCGAGGCGGAGGTCAACCTTATCGGCAAACCCGTTGACGGCCGCCCCTTCCTGCTGTCGACCTTGCCGGAACACCTCTTGCGGAAACGCTTCCGACGGCTCGCGTTGATATCGGCCGTGCTGTTCCTGCTGTTTGGCGCGGGCGCGGGCTGGGCCTTGTACCTCCGCTATGGGTCGCATGGCTGAGGAAGCGGACTGCCCGAGGCTGGGCTTCTCTTTTCAACCTGGAAACGGCAGTTGGGCTTGATTTAGGGGCGAATTCGTTCGCCTGCCTGCCGGCAGGCAGGCGATAAATCGCATCATCCTGTTTATCCTGTGGATTCCTGTCCAACTGCTTTTTCCAGGTTCAAGGGCGTCCGCCGGCGCAATCGGGGTCAGTGCGAACGCGACGCCTTTTCCTCCAGTCCCGACAGGCCGAAGCGGCGTTGCAGTTCAGCCAACACCCGATCCGGACCCAAACCTTGATGCGCCAGCAGCACCAGGCTGTGAAACCACAAATCGGCGACTTCATGAACGATTTTGTCGGGATCCCCATCTTTGGCCGCCATCACGGTTTCCGTCGCTTCCTCGCCGATCTTCTTGAGGATGGCGTCCAGGCCCTTGGCGTAGAGACCGGCCACATAAGACGACGTGGGGTCCTGGGTCTTGCGTTGTTCGAGGACGGCGGCGAGTTCGGCGAGTATGTCCATGGTTTCTCTTAAGGTTGGATGGGTGGTATTGGCCCGGGCGACGCACCGCGGGTAATTTGAAGGCTGATCTTTTGGCCAGGCGGGGAAAGCGCGGCTTGTTTAGGTGGTGACCTCAGAGCTTGTGAATAAACCCCCGGCCATAGCGAGGGCATCCCTGGGCGTGGTGGGCAAGGCGCGGGGGTGCACAAAATCTGGGAGTCTAGCAGCGCTAAACGACTCGATTTTGGGGGTCCCCGCAACGCCGCCCACCGCGTCCAGGGGTGTCCACAGTAGGCCGGGGGTTTATTCACAAGCTCTCTGCTCTCGCCGTTGCTGTCCCTTGCCTCTCCGTGGCCTTCGCGCCGTCCAGAAGGTTGCCTTCCTGCCTCTCCCGGTTCCGCACTGGATTTTTTAGGCCAAGCGATGCATATCATGAAATGCTGATAGAATGCCTGGGAATGGGCTACCTATTTGGATTATAGATTTTCACATGAAAATGCATGTGATTATCGTTTGTGCGCGGTCATCATATAGCCCTTCACCTGTTTGGCTCCCATAATACCGATAAAGCTCGTTCCTGATTTCCTGGAGGATGGCATGATGATTAATCGTCCGACTCGTACCGGTTTCGGTCTGACTTGGCTTATTTCCACAGCGCTAATTCTAGCGCTCTGGTTTTGTCTGCCTGTTGATGCTGCAACCTCAATCAACTCAACCAGCCAAAACAAAACGAAGAAAGCAATCCCGGTTGGACAAGGCCCGCAAGTCATTAATGGCAGTAAAGGATACAGGGTTCTGGCTTCTAATGATCTCGGCATGCACTGTTCGGATCTGGACTATCGGGTTGCGGCAATACTCCCTCCCTACAATACTCTTCACTCCCAGATCATCAAGATAGGATCGTCATTAACAGATAAGCCCAGGGTCATTGATGGCTCCGCGGCGGATCTCTATTATTCGGCCGCGGCAAATCCGAATGATCCGATGTTTGCGAATGGCTCTTATAAACCACCCGCAGGGTATAGGAATCCGCCTGCCGGGTCCTCCACGGTGTTCAAAGGTAACTTCTGGGAGTGCGACCCTGATGTCAACTGCAGTAATACGAGCAACAAGTATGGTTACCGAGCCTATGACAAGTTTTATCCCACTGGAATTCTTGCGGCGTTCCCGCTAACCGCGGATGTGGGCCTTCCCACCCCCGATGTCGAGAGACTCTATCTCGGGGATCGCGTGCTCAGCGCGGATCAGTCGAAAATGCCGGGGATCAACAAGCCCTTGACGCAAAACAAACCCCAGAAATTCAGCCGCTTCAACACCCGGTATCCTGTCTTCAAGGACCTGCCTTTCGGCTATGTGGCGCAACCCCGCTGGTTTGCCGCGGAAGGATTACCGGTGACCAACTGGGACGATGCCGGAAGATTGAATGCTTACCCCCTGATGCGGGTTCAAGCCGTTCCGAAAGGTAAACCCGTGACATCGACAAACCTCCTGGCTTCGGTGGACACGGTCACCCCCGTCTCGGGGGAGGCCAATTGCAGAAGCTGCCACACCGACCAGAATTTTTCCAATGGCGCCCTCCGCGGCAATGGGACCGCTACCGATGCCTTGACCAAAGTGTTCAATGCTGCGGATGACCCCCAGTATAAAAAAGTGCCTATCTCCGTGAGCGTCGAATGGGCCGCCGATAAAAACATCCTGGCCCTGCATGATTTGAAGGAAAAAACCCGGCTTTCCAGTCAGACGCCAGTAACCTGTCAGGGCTGTCACTATAGCCCCGCTCTGGATTTGGCCCAAGTCGGACCCGCCGATAGCAATGGCAGGCAGCAGACCACACATCAATCGATGTCGAGGGTGGTACACAGTTACCACGCCAAATTCGTTCCGGAGATGCCTCTTCCCAACGATCCCGCGCGTACGCCGGAAGCGACTCAAGAACTGCTCCGGCAAACCTGCTATACCTGTCATCCCGGCAATCACACCAAGTGCTTGCGGGGAGTCATGGCCAAGAATAATGTCGTTTGCCAGGACTGCCATGGGGGTATGAATCAGGTCGGTAATGACTTTACTCGGGACGTTTCAGCCGATAACCCAGCGCCCAAGGGACTGGTCCTGGATGGATCCCTGAGGGTGCCTTGGGCCGACGAGCCGGGTTGCGGCTCCTGCCATACCGGTGATGCCTTGGACAACCTTGCCAATAATCCGCATGTCATCAAGTCTGCGGACACTATCAACCTGGCGCTGGCCTACCTCGATAACGACGCTAATGCCAGGCCTATCGTTCCCATCAATAAAAGGTTTGCCGAGCCCACGGTCACGACCCAACTGGGTGATAAACCCATGTTGTATCGATTCAGCACGGATCATGGCGGCATATTATGCCAGGGATGTCATGGCAGCACGCACGCGGAATCTGGAATCGTCCCGGCAAACGATAATGATGATGTCATGTCGACCCAAACTCAGGGTCACACCGGTCCCATCGTGGAATGTACCACCTGTCACAAGAACGACCTGGGGGTCACCCTCGGCGGACCCCATGGCATGCATCCGGTCGGTAATACTCGGTTCGTCAACGGTGGGCACGAAGCCTACGCCGAGAAGCATCTGGTTGAATGTAAGGCCTGCCATGGCCTGGATCTCAAGGGAACGGCCTTGTCCAAAGCTCAGACCGACAGGATACTGAAAGTTGAAGATAAACCGGTGACCCTCGCCAGAGGGCAACAGATAGCCTGCGATGCTTGCCACGCCATGCCGAAGTAGTAACGAGGCGGATTTTTTTCAACACGTCAGGAAAAGCCTGTGTGCCGTTTACCCTCGGGACACGACGAGCGACAGGAGAGACCATGGATCAGCCATTATGGAGAATACCTTGTCTGTTCGCGGCCGCCGCCCTGGCCGGTTGCGGGCCCTCCATGGGTGTCGGGATGGGAGGCGTGGGAATGATGCCCATGGGCGGTTTTGCCTACGGCGGCGGCTGGGGTCATTCCACCCATGTGGCGGTCATCAATAATCGCACCACCGATGTGTATGCCTCGAATCGCACGAACAATGCCTTCGCGAACGAGGAGCGCAACGATTTCTACCACCCCGGAAGGTTCCGGCAGGGAGACACCAGATGAATCGATATGCGATTGCCTTCCTGACGGCGATTTCCGCCCCGGCCTTGGCGGCCGAAGCCGAGGTCATCGGCAGGCTGGATCCCGCCTGGAAGTCCCTGGAGTCCAGGGTGACCCGCCTGCTCGGACAGCACGGCCAGCGGCAGCTTCTGGACATGGCCTATGCCCAGGTGGCGGTGGATGCCTGTCCCGGTTTGACGCTTAAGGACAAGGCTTATGAAGAGGGATTCAGCCGGCTGGCCGGCGCCGCGAAGAGACACCCCGTCGAACAGAGAAAGTTCGAGAACGAGATGATGGCCGATTTTGGCGTCTACACCGGCCTGGTATTGGCGGAGAGCTTCCTGGACAAAACCGCGTTCTGCCAGTCGGTGGACAGGATCAGGCGGCAGGCCGGCGGCCCCAGCCGGTTCTGGACTGCCAGGTAAGCTCCCACCGCCCCGGCTTGGATTTTCGAGGGGAGGCATCACCGCTCGGCGCTTCCGTCTCCAGCGACAGCGCACCCGACCATGGGATGGATAGCCCGCCATTGCCGCCGCGATGACGGGTGCTGGCCGGGTTTGCGGGTGAGGCGTTCCATCAGCCTAAATCCGGCAGTTGGGCTTGATGTAGGGGCGAATTCATTCGCCTATTCAGGGCTTTGTGTGCGAATGAATTCGCACCTACGATAAATCGCATCATCCTGTTTATCCTGTAGATTCCTGCCTGCCTGCCGGTAGGCAGGTCCAACTGCTTTTTCTAGGATCAATGTCCCGCTTGGCCGCCGCCGGGGATGACCTTCCTCACCAGCGGCATGAGCAGCAGGGAAAGCAGGAAGACCAGGGCCAAGGCATGGAACAGGGAGTTGACGGTCATCACTTCGGCTTCGCGCATCACCATGCCGTGCACTTGCTGGAGGGCGGCGAGATCCGGATCGGTCATCCCGGCGTTGGCGAATCGCTCGGTCAGTTCGTCAACGAGATGTTGCGTCTGGGGCGAGCCCGGCGTGACGGCCTCGCGCAGTTTGGCGTAGTGAGCCTTGTTCCACTGGATCATCAGCGTGTTGGCCACCGCCAGGCCGATCGCGCCGCCCAGGTTGCGCATCAGGTTGTAGAGCCCGCTGGCGTTCTTCACCTCCTCGGGCGGCAGGGTGCCCAGCGCGAGGGAATTGATGGGCAGGAAACAGAACATCAGCGCGAAGCCGCGCATGGCCTGCGGCCAGAAGAACTCCCAGTAGCCGTCCTCGTGGGTCAGGTTGCCGTTCAGCCAGCAGCCCAAGCCATAGATGAACAGCCCAGAGGCCAGCATCGTTCGCGAATCCATCACCTTGGCCAGCGGTCCCGCGACGAACGCGGAAGCGAACTGGAAGATCCCGGCGACCATGATGTACTGGCCGATCTGCAGGCTGTTGAGGCCCTTGACCGTGGCCAGGTAGACCGGCATCAGGAAAATGACGGTGTAGAGGCCTATGCCGAGTATGAAGCTGAACAGGCAGCCCACCGCGAAATTGAAATCGCGGAAGGCCCGGAGATCGACGATGGGGTTGTCGATGGTCAGTTCGCGGTGGAGCATGACCAGGCCCGACGCCAGCGCCACGAGGCTGAAAACGACGATTTCGCGGCTCTCGAACCACTCCTTGCGTACCCCCTCCTCGAGCACGAACTGCATCGATCCCAGAAACACCACGATGTAGAGGATGCCGCGAAAATCGATCTGGTCGAGCAGATCCCATTCCGGTTCGTCCACCCGCACGAACAGCCAGGCCAGCAGCGTCACCAGGAATCCGGGCAGGAGGTTGACGAGGAACAGCGCCTTCCAGGACACCGCGTCCGTCAGATAGCCGCCAAAAACCGGCCCTGCCGTCGGGGCGACCGTGACCACCAGCCCGACGACGATGACCATGGTGGATTGCAGACGGGGCGGGAACAGGGTGTAGATGACGGCGAACACGGAAGGTATCATCGCCCCGCCGAACAACCCTTGCAGACCGCGGCAGACGATCATGGAGTTCAGATCCCAGGCCAGCGCGCAGAACAGGCTCATCAGGGTGAAGCCCGCCGACGAGACGCTGAACAGGATGCGCGTGGAGAGCGCGCGGCCCAGCCAGCCCGACAGCGGGATGATCGCCACCTCGGCGATCAGGTAGGCCGTCTGCACCCAGGTAATTTCGTCCTGGGTGGCGGAGAGACCCGCCTGAATCTGCTCCAGCGAGCTGGCGACGATCTGGATGTCGAGGATCGCCATGAAGATGCCGAACACCATGGCGATGAATCCCACCCATTCCCGGGCGCCGAGCGTTCGCTCGGATCCGGACGCGGGTGCGGGCAGAGTCTCCGCTTCGGTGTCGAGGACGGCGACAGAATCAACGGCCATGGCGTTTCACCGAACCTTGACCCGGGCGATGGCCGACAGGCCGGGACGTAACCGGCTGGTATCCGCGCCGGGCGCGAAGGTAATCTTGACCGGCACCCGCCGCACGATCTTGGTGAAATTGCCGGTGGCGTTCTCCGGCGGCAGCAGACTGAATTCGGAGCCGGAGGCCGGGGCGAAACTGTCCACTCGGCCCTGGAAACCCTGGTCCGGGAAGGCGTCGATCTCGATCTCGACCGGCTGCCCCGCTCGCATCTGCTCGATCTGGGTTTCCTTGAAATTGGTTTCCACATAGAGGCCCTGATCGGGGATCAGGTAGGCCAGTACAGTGCCGGGCTTGACCAGTTGCCCGACCTGGACGCTGCGGTTGCCGACGGCGCCCGCGATCGGCGCGTGAATCCGGGTGTGCGAAAGAGCGATGCGGGCCGTTTCCAGCGCGGCCTCGATGGATTTGATGCGGGCCCGCGCCTCGCCGATGCGGGCGTCGAGGGCGGCCAACTGCCGCTCGGCTTCCTCTTGAGTGGCGAGGAACTTGGCGTGCCTGGCGCGGGCCTGTTTCAGGGCGGCGTCCGCCGTATCGTGAGCCTGGGTCGACACGGCGCCCTCCCTGACGAGGTTGACGAAACGCTTCAGGTCCTTGCCCGCGCGCTCCAGGTCGGCCTCGGCGGTGGCGATATCCGCAAGCTGCTCCTGAATGCGGCTCTCCTGTACGCGTTTGTCCGTTTCCAGGCTGTGGATTTCCGCGCGCTGCACTTGTATCTGGGCCTCGCCCTCGGCCACCCGCGCCTTGAAGTCGGCATCGTCGATGACGACCAGCAAATCGCCGGGCTGAACCCGCTGGTTGTTCTCGAAATGCACGCTCTTGACATAACCCGACTCACGCGGACTGATCTGGGTCATGTGCGCCTTGAGATAGGTGTTGTCGGTGCTTTCGTATGGATGAATGACGGTTTGCCAGTAATGGAACCCGCCGCCCGCGGCGACCGCCGGCAAGGCCAGAATCAGGAAAAGTTTGGTTTTGCTCATGGGACAGGGTTGATTTAACTGAACGGTTTAGTTTATGGTAAACGACAGATCGCGATCGATGCAAAAGCCTTGGATGAACCGCCGATGAAAACTCCCTCACAACCCAAGCGCCGGGCCATTCTCGACGCCGCCCGCCAGGCCTTCCTCGCCAAGGGCTACAGCGGCGCGAGCATGGAGGCCATCGCCGAGGCGGCGCCGGTCTCCAAGCCCACGCTATACAGTCATTTCGGCGGCAAACATGAATTGTTCGTGGCCGTCATCGCCGATCAGTGCCAGTCCCTGTTCAGCGCCCTGTCGGAGGCGCCGCTCGCCCAAGCCGATCCCGTCGCTGGCCTGAAGGCCATCGCGCACGCTTTCGTGGACCTGCTCTACGCGGAGGAGTCGCTGGCGCTCTATCGTCTGCTGATTGCCGAACACGCCTGCTTCCCGGAACTGGGCAGAAAGGTTTACGAGGCCAGCGCGGTTCCCATGATCGAGCTCCTGTCGGATTACCTGGTCAAACTCGACCGGCGTGGCCTGCTGGCGATCGAGGATGCCGACATGTCCGGCCGTTTACTGCTCGGGATGCTGCAGGGGGTGAAGTATTTTCGCTGCCTGATGGGCTTGCAGGGGGGCTTGTCCGATCCGGAGAAACAACATCTGGTGGACTCGGCCGTCGAACTGTTTCTGGGAGGACACCGGCCTTGAATTACGGAATCCTTGGGCCGATCGTCGTCCTCGCGTGCCTGAGCGCCTGCGCGGTGGGGCCGGACTACCGGGAACCCGCGCCGATTTTGCCGGACCGCTGGCAGGCAGCGCGCGATTCGGCCCAGGCGCTGAAACCCATTTCGGAACAGGCGCTGAAAACCTGGTGGAGCACGTTCCGGGACCCTGAACTGAACCGTATCATGGAGCAGGCCCGGCAAGGCAACCTGGACCTTAGGATTGCCTTCACCCGCATCGAGCAGGCGCGCGCGGAGCGTCTGGCCAACCGGGCGGCGCTCTTTCCCCAGGTGGGTGCCCTAGGTGTGGCGTCCCATTTCGACAACCTGATTCCGGGACAGGATCTCGCCGGTTCGGGGGGGCTGAATTATTTTCTGACGGGTTTTGACGCGATATGGGAGATCGATGCCTTCGGCCGTCTGCGGCGCAAGCTGGAGGCCGCCTCGGCTCAGACGGAAAGCGCCGGCGAGGAGTACCGCCAGGCCTGGGTGTTGCTTTCCGCGGAAGTCGCCCGTACCTACACCGACTATCGCAACCTGCAGAATCAGTTGCGCATCACCCAGGCCAATCTGGCCTCGCAGCGCCGTACCCTGGAGCTGACGGAACAGTTGTTCCGCGAGGGTGTCGGCACGCGCTATGACGTGGCTCGCGCCAGGGCGCAGACCGAATCCACCGAGGCCGGCATTCCCGCGCTGGAGGGACGGATCACGGCGGCGCGGCATCAACTCGAGATGCTGATCGGCGCCAAGCCGGGTGCTTTGCAAATTCGCCTGGCCGAGCCCGCCGATGTGCCGGAGACATCGACGCGCGAGCTGCTGACCACGCCCGCCGCCTCCCTGCGCTATCGACCGGATATTCGCGGCGGCGAGCGACGGCTGGCGGCGGCCACCGCCACCCAGGGCGCGGCCTTCGCCGAGCTGTTCCCGAAGATTTCGATCGCCGCTTTCGCCGGCCTGCAGAACTCCGATCTGGAGAACCTATTCCGCTCCTCGTCCTTCTCCTGGGCCAGCGGCAGCGCCATCATGCAGCCGATTTTCAACTTCGGCCGCATCCGCGCGGGCATCGACCTCGCCGACGCCCGGCAGAAGGAAGCCTATTTGAACTATGAGAAAGCCGTTCTCGACGCCCTGCGCGAAACGGAATCGGCCATGGCCCAATTCCTCAAGGAGGAGCAGCGCCGCCGGACGCTGGCCGCGTCCGTCGCCGATCTCAGGGAATCGCACCGACTGGCGGAATTGCGCTACCGCGAGGGCATTGCGACCTTCCTGGACGTGCTCGACGCCGAGCGCGTGCTGTACCGCGAAGAGCTGGAACTCGCCGAATCCCGGGCGCGAACCGCCACGTTCCTGATCGCCCTCTACAAGGCGTTGGGCGGCGCGGGACAATTGGAAGTCCCACCGGTCGAAGAGCCCATTAGACCCTGGGGGTGATCCCTTAACGCGCCTATTGGGATATCTGGCCGACGATGCGAGTCCCGCTGACGGGGAGGACTTGCCTCTCCAATCACAAAAAATTATGAAAGCATCCATGCATGACGCCTTATACCTCTTCATTGTCGGTTTTTCCGCATGCGCGAATTCTCTCGATGGATGACAATCATCACGCTTCATATCCCAACAACCCGTCCGAAACCGCGGCCAACGCCATGTTCCAGCCACTCTTTTCGAGGACCCTCAAGCCACTCAAACCCATGCGCCATGCTGGCAGGCATGTGTTGCCGCCGCCAATCGCCCGCTTTCGGGAACGGACATCGGCGATGAAAAGCCTTCTTGGCCCATTCCTTTGGATGACCGTCCTGTGGTTGCTGAGTTTGGTTCCGGCCTTTGCCGCGCCATCCGACCCGGCCACCCGGCAGGTCGTGCAACAGCTCAAGGATGAATGGGCGGAGGTGTTTTACCGCTTGCCTACCAAGCAGCAGGCCCCGAAGCTGGAAGTCTTCCTCTTCCGGACCAGGGATCTGGTCCGGCGTTACCCACGGGCCGCCGAGCCCCTGTTGATGCAGGCGCTGGTGCTGTGTTCCCTGGCGGCCGCCGACGGCGGATTCGGCGCGCTGGGGCGGGTCAAGGAGGCCCGGGAATTGGTGGTCAAAGCCATCGCCCTGGATCCCATGGCCATGGAGGGCAGCGGCTATGTGATTCTGGGCAATCTCTACTACCGTCTGCCCGGCTGGCCCATCTCCTTCGGCAATGACAAACTGGCCCGCGTCAATCTCGAAACCGCCCTGCGGCTATTTCCCGACGAGATGGACACCAATTACTTTTATGGCGATTTCCTGTTGGAAGAGGGCGAATTCAAAGCGGCCCTCCCGTACCTGGAAAAGGCCGAGAAGTCCCCGGTCCGCGATGATTCCCGCCTTTCCGACCTCAGGCTCAAGGAGGAGTTGAAGCAAGCCCTCAAGGATGCCCGCGAGCGGAATACCAAACGTTCCAATTTCTTCAGCCAGTTCCTGGCGATCTTCAACAAGGGGCCGAGCAATTGAAGTACAGTTGCCGATCTT
>Ga0233420_10000529_pt1 | contig 16087 bp, 13 predicted proteins | sample Watercolumn_Mata_4_FD_183009 | JGI IMG/M metagenome (GOLD analysis project Ga0233420, IMG submission 183009) | Freshwater microbial communities from Lake Matano, South Sulawesi, Indonesia - Watercolumn_Matano_2014_102_MG | ecosystem: Environmental > Aquatic > Freshwater > Lake | place...
ATGCGGTTATGCCGGTAACCCCGCAGAACCGCTTTGACGACAACAGCCACATCGTTCACGGGAAGCCGCACCCTCCGGGAATCGTGACCGGCCTTTTCCATGAACGCGGTGCTGATAAAGCCGGGACAGACCGCAACAACCTTCACACCGGACCCCCTGAGTTCACCATGGAGCGCTTCACTGAGGGTTATCACGAATGATTTGGTTGCCGAGTAGAGCGCCAGACCGGGAACACCCTGCGCACCACCGAGAGACGCAATATTGATGATGCCGCCTTTTCTTGCTGCGACCATTCCGGGAAGAAAGTGCCGGATAAGCCTTGCAACAGCAGACATGTTCACTGACATGATACGGTCAAGGCAGGAAAGAGGCAAATCGCCGAAATCCGATGCGTGGGAAATGCCGGCGCAGTTAACCAGCAAGGTGACCTGCAGACCATGTTCCCGGCAGTATCCGGCAACGAGCGCAACGCTTTCCGGTTCGGCAAGATCCGCCGGGCAGCTGAAAACCCTCACACCATGCTTCAGGGAAAGCTCTGCGACAAGCAGATCAAGCATTTCCCCCGATCGGGCAACAAGCACAAGATCGGTTCCGCCGGCGGCAAATGCCAGGGCAAGCTCCCTGCCGATACCCATGGATGCTCCCGTAATGAGGGCAACGTCCCTGTCCATGGCTGTCATGCCGCTCCGGGTTCTATTCAGGATCAACCCACCGGCCTCTCTCCCGGATCAGGCCGATCAGCCTGTCCACCGCCTCGTCCTCGGGCAGGTTTTCCTCGACGCACTCCTTTCCCACATACAGGCTTATGCGCCCCTTGCCTGAACCCACATAACCGAAATCCGCATCGGCCATCTCGCCGGGCCCGTTGACGATACATCCCATGATGCCGATTTTCAGCCCCTTGAGATGCGCCAGGCGCTTTTTGATGGATGTCGCCGCCTTCTCGAGGTCAAAATAGGTTCTGCCGCAGCCGGGACATGAGATGAACTCGGTTTTGGACATCCTGATTCTTGCCCCTTGCAGGATATTGAAGGCAAGATCGATCTCCTCCGAAGCCGGCAGTGCGGTTTCAAGCGCCAGAACATCCCCGATACCGTCGCAGAAAAGGGTTCCGGCCTGAACCGAGGCGTCGATAAGGGTTGAAAGTCGCTCCTTGGCACTGTTTCTGAAACGCACGACAAGCGGATAGCTGATGCCCTTCTCATTGAACTCCCTGACGAGATGCCGGTAGACATAAACCGGCGAAGCCGAACATATCGAGAAGAAAACCCGCTCGAAACCGCGGTCTCGAAGCTTCCCGGCAAGGCGTGCAAGGACCTGGGCAGGAACACCTTCGCCGGACTGACCGTGGATAAAGCAGAACTCCAGTGCTGCCGTGGAATCAGGATCAAGCCTGTCGAGAAAGTCACCGTCGAGCAGTTCGCCCTCGAGGATATCGAGCCTCGCCTTGGCAACCTTTCCGGCAAACCCGGCCAGGAGGGATGCATCAGCGGTCGAGGCGACAACCCTGCCGGCCGGATCACCCGCCCTGGAAAGCAGGCTGTCAAGAGCTGCAAGATCTGACGCATCGTTGACCCGGACACCCGCCAGTTCCGAGCGGATCGCATCGGAGGGCTTTTCGGGTGCAAGCCTGAGAAGCAGTTCCCTCAAAATCCCTTCGGCATCCGAAAGCGGCGCATGCACTTCCGTCTCCACCCTCAGCATCTCGTCGCCGCCTGCAGCAAGCCCGGCAAGAGCGGTCATGACCGACCGCCTGCGGCGGTAACTGAACGGATCGAAAGGCGCTGGCGGTTCCGGCCTTACCCCCTGACGGCTCTCGACAACATGCTTCACCGGCAGGTGCCCCCTTTCCCCCTTTACAAGATGGTAGTCATTGTATTTCCTGACGATGGCAAAACCGACCGGAACCTCGTTGACCGGATCTTCGGTCAGCGAAACCCTGATGGTATCGCCGAGACCGTCCTCGAGAAGCGCACCGATTCCCATGGCGGACTTCACCCTGCCCTCATCGGCATCACCGGCCTCGGTGACACCGAGATGCAGGGGATAGGCATGACGAAGTTCCGCATCGGCTTTTTCCACAAGCAGCCGGTATGCCTGGATCATCACCCTGACATTCGATGACTTCATTGAAAAAAGGAGATCGTAGTACCCGTTCTCCTCGGCGATCCGGGCGAACTCCAGTGCTGCCTCCACCATTCCCTCGGGCGAGTTCCCGAAGCGGCTGACGATCCTGTCTGACAGGGAACCGTGATTGGTGCCGATTCTCATGGAAACACCAAGCTCCCCGGCCCTTTTTATCAGAGGAACGAATTCGGCGCGGACCACATCGAGCTCCCTGCGGTATGCATCTTCCGTATATTCCTCGGTCGAGAATTTCTGTCTGTTGGCATAGTTTCCCGGATTGACACGGATGTTCTCCACATACTCCACGGCTTTCATGGCTGCACGGGCAGAAAAATGGATATCCGCAACCAGAGGAGTATCGATACCGTCGCGTCGAAGCTGGTCTCTTATCGGCTTCAGATTTTCCGCATCACGTTCTGTCGGCACGGTAAGCCTGATGATTTCGCATCCGGCCTCATACAGGCGTCTGCACTGATCGACAGTGGCGGCGGTATCCATGGTATGGGTATTGGTCATCGATTCCACCCTGATAGGCTGGTACCCACCCAGCGCTATAGGACCGAAACCGACCTCTCTGGTGAAACGGCGGCGGTAGTGATACATGAAAAACGGATAATTGGACTGTAGGTTATGACGGACTCGTTATTTGCTGCGGATAAGGTAAAGGGTCTCCCCTTCCCTGCGGAAATTGTACCTTTCCCTGGCGGCTTTTTCAATGCTGTCAGACGAGGATGCGTTTCTTATCCGCTGCTCGTTGTCGACGATGCGCTGCTGCTCCTCCTTCGATTGCTCCAGCAGCATCCGGTGCTCCGCTTCCATCCTGATCCGCTTGAGCAGTCCGTAGTCGTCGAAAAGAAACCAGATGACGACGAAAACCGAAAAAATCAGCAGCAGAAATTTCTTGGGACTGGAACTGATGAAATCCCGCAACCCATGAAAAATGTTCATTGTCTCATCCTACCTGCTCTGGCTTGAAATTGAAGAAACGGCACCGCAAACGCAGAGGGAACCCGTTTCCCGGGTTCCCTCGCTGCAATCTCACACCCTGAAAGCTGAAGCGCCGGGATATTTCGCCTGGCCACCAAGTTCTTCCTCGATTCGAAGCAGTTCGTTGTATTTGGCCATGCGGTCCGAACGCGACATGCTCCCGGTCTTGATCTGGCCTGCGTTGGTTGCAACGGCAATATGCGCAATGGTGCTGTCCTCGGTTTCGCCGCTCCGGTGGCTGATGACTGAGGTGTAGCCGTTGCGCCGGGCAAGATCGATAGCCTGAAGCGTCTCGGTCAGGGTGCCGATCTGGTTCACCTTGATGAGAATCGAGTTGCCGACTCCTTTGCCGATACCTTCGGCGAGACGCCTGCTGTTGGTGACAAAAAGATCGTCACCGACAAGCTGAACCCTGCCTCCGATCTTGTCGGTCAGGAGCTTCCAGCCTTCCCAGTCGTCCTCGGCCATACCGTCCTCGATCGAGATGATGGGATAACTGCTTGCCCATGACGCCCAGTACTCGGCCATCTCCTGAGAGGTCAGTTCCTGCCCGGAGGATTTCTTGAACACGTAGCGTTTCTTTCCGGAATCATAAAATTCCGAACTGGCGGGATCAAGAGCGATCATCACCTGGGCATCGCCGAGCCCGCCCTTGTCGGTCGGTGATCCGGCTTTATAGCCTGCTTTCCCGATAGCCTCGATCACCAGTTCTATAGCTTCCTCGTTTGACCGCAGGTTCGGTGCAAAACCGCCTTCATCACCCACTGCCGTGCTCAGACCCTTGCTCTTCAGCAGTGCTTTCAGTGCATGAAAGATTTCCGCACCGCAGCGAAGCGCCTCACTGTAGGAAGCAAAACCGGCGGGCATGATCATGAACTCCTGAAAATCAACGGTATTGTCTGCATGGGCGCCACCGTTCAGCACATTCATCATGGGAACCGGCAGGGTATTGGCCATCGTGCCGCCGATGTAGCGGAAAAGCGGAAGACCGGTGTACTCTGCCCCTGCTTTTGCACAGGCGAGCGAAACACCCAGCAGCGCATTCGCACCGAGTTTGGATTTGTTCGGGGTCCCGTCAAGCGCAAGCAACTGTTCGTCGATCTCCTCCTGCTCGGTTACCAGCAATCCCTTGAGGGCCTCGTTGATGACGGTATTGACGTTATCGACGGCTTTCAGCACCCCTTTTCCAAGGTAGGTCCCTGCATCACCGTCTCTGAGTTCAACCGCTTCGTGAACCCCGGTGGAAGCCCCGCTCGGAACGGCGGCCCTGCCGAACGAATTTTCAGTGTAGACATCGACCTCAACGGTAGGGTTACCTCTTGAATCAAGGATCTGACGTGCAAGAACTTTCCTGATTATGGGCATGGCACAATATGGTTTTTGTTTTTGGTAATGCTCGAATCAAGCAGGATGGAAAAGGTGTTGCCTGTTCCCGAGACTCCTGTGCTCAGCATAAATTTATCCAATTTCCATGCGATTTCATTGCTGCTGCATCATCAAATAATGCTTTTTTTTGTTTATTAAATGATCGGCTGTTTTCCACCCGTACAAATCCGACAGCACTGAACTTCTTTTTCATTTCTGGCCCGCAAGACGATCAATTCAATTCTTTCTTAACAAAGGAGTCCTGCCATGCAAGCCGTCCAACCCGAACAACTGCGCAACATTGTGATCACCGGTCATGCCGGATCCGGCAAAACCATGCTCTGTGAATCACTCGCCCTGTCAATGGGCGTTATCAACAGGCTGGGCAGCATCGACGACGGAAACACCCTCTCCGACTATTCTTCAGACGAGATACAGAGAAAGCACAGCCTCAATACCTCCCTCCTTCACGGCTTCTGGAATGACAGGAAAATCAACATCATCGATACTCCGGGACTGCTGGATTTCCATGGAGACGTCAAATCCGCCATGAGAGTTGCCGACACGGTACTCATTACCGTGAATGCCTCTACCGGCGTCGAGGTAGGGACCGATTCCGTCTGGGAATATACCCGCGAATACTACAAGCCGACCATGTTCGTCCTGACCAAGCTCGATGCCGACCGCACCAGTTTCAGCAATACGGTTGAAGAGCTCAGGGATCATTTCGGCCATCTTGTCACCCCGATCCAGTTTCCTGCCGAAGAAGGGCTCGGTCATCATATTCTCATCGATGTCCTGCTGATGAAACAGCTTGAATTCAGCCCCGACAAACCAGGAAGCATGACGGTTTCGGATATCCCGGACCTCTACCTGAAACGCGCCGAGGAGCTCCACCAGCAGCTTGTCGAGGCCGTGGCTGAAACCGATGAGGAACTCATGAACCGGTATTTTGAAATCGGAAACCTGACAGAGGACGAACTTCGGGCCGGTATCAAGTCGGCGCTGCTCACCAGAACCTTTTTCCCGGTTTTCTGCACATCGCCGCTGCACCTCATCGGAACGGAAAGGCTGCTCAACGGCATTGTGAACCTCTGCCCTTCCCCCCTCGAACGAGGACCCGAGCATTCGCTCTGCTCGGTTGATGCAACGGAAAAACTGCTCGATCCCGATCCCGAAGGCCCCACCATCGCATTCATTTTCAAGACCATGTCGGAACCGAGAGTAGGGGAGATCTCCTACCTGCGGGTATATTCAGGACATATCGAAACCGGCCACGAACTGATCGACGTGCAGACCGGGCAGCTTGAAAAACTGGGCCAGGTCTATACCATGCTGGGGCAGAAAAAAATTCCAGCGGAGAAACTGCTTGCCGGTGATATCGGCATGGTCGTCAAGCTCAAGGACGCCCACACCAATGACACGCTTGCCGACAAGGGAAGCAACTGCCGCATCAGCCCGATCGTTTTTCCCGAACCTGTTTTCGCCTCGGCCATCATTCCGGTGACGCAGGGAGACGAGGAGAAAATTTCCATCGGCCTGCACCACCTGCATGAAGAGGACCCGAGCTTTGCCATCGATCACGACGTGGAGTTCAACCAGACCATCATCAGAACGCTTGGAGAAACCCACCTGGAAATCGTCATAAGCCGCCTGCAGAACAAATTCAATGTCCAGGTAGAAACTGCCCCGATAAAGATACCGTACCGGGAGACCATCCGCCTTGCTGCCACGGCCCAGGGCAAGTACAAGAAGCAGTCTGGCGGCCGTGGCCAGTATGGGGATGTCTGGCTGCGAGTCGAACCTTCTGCGAAGGATAAAGGATTCGAGTTCTCCAGCGAGGTGGTCGGAGGCGTCGTTCCTACGCGCTACCTGCCTGCGGTGGAAAAAGGGATACGGGAATCAATTGCAAACGGTGTTCTTGCGGGTTTTCCGGTCATCGATCTCAAGGCGGTTGCATACGACGGTTCGTACCATCCTGTCGACAGCTCCGAGTTCGCCTTCAAGATCGCGGCAAGCATGGCATTCAAATCTGCAGTTGAAAAAGCCAAACCGTTGCTGCTTGAACCTTTCTACAATCTCACGGTTTACGCGCCCGAGCAATATACCGGTGAAATTGTGGGTGAAATATCCAGCAGGAGAGGCAAGATTCTCGGCATGGATACCGATGCACGATTTCAGGTGATCAAGGCGCTGATTCCCCAGGCGTCACTCTCCTCGTTCCACCAGTCTCTGACGCGGCTCACGCAGAGCAGGGCGAAATATTCCTACAGCTTCAGTCACTACGAGGAAGCTCCCCAGGATATCATGCAGCAGGTTATCGCTGAAAACAAGCAGCATTGATTCACCCCTGCGCTTCGCGTGTTCTCGGCGGAGATGGATTTCTTTCCGGAAACCCATCTCCGCCTGCTGTTTAAAGCACTCCGAACATGGACTTGATTTTCAGCAGCCAGACTATCCAGATCGCCTCCCGGACATTTTTTCTGGTCATCTTGGACTTGCCGACGGTCCTGTCCGTAAAGACAATGGGAACCTCACGAATCTTGAATCCTTTTTTCCATACCCTGAAATTCATTTCGATCTGAAAGGAATACCCCTGCGAATTAACCCGATCGAGATCAAGCGACTCAAGCACCTCGCGTCTGAAACACTTGAAGCCGCTTGTCGGATCTGAAACCGGCATCCCGGTAATCAGGCGGGTATACACACTTGCCAGTTTCGAAAGAATCAGTCTGCCAAGAGGCCAGTTGATCACATTGACCGTATTGTTCACATAGCGGGAACCGATTGCCAGATCGGCAAGCACCATCGCATCCAGCAGCGAAGCAATCATCTCCGGATCATGGGAGAAATCCGCGTCCATCTCGATAACAAAGCGGTAGCTGCCCTTGAGCGCGTAATGAAAACCGGCAAGATAGGCGGTACCGAGTCCAAGCTTGGAGCTTCTGGCAAGCAGGTGCAGACCGGAAAATTCCTGCTGCAGCTGCCTGACGATCTGTCGGGTGCCATCGGGGGAATTATCGTCGATAACGAGAATATCGGTACCAGCCGGGTACAGCGAGAAAACCCTCCGGATGACTCTCGAGATGTTTTCCGATTCATTGTAGGTAGGAATGACAACCAGAACAACCGGCGCACCCGCGCCGGGTTGCATTGCGGTGCTGGCTGAAATGCGGTGCTGGTTTGCGGGATCCGGCATAATCATGATCACTCTTCACAAAAAAAGCATTGCCCCACGGTTGCTGGGGCAATGCTTTTTGACATCTCTACTGAAAAATACCGTCTGCACTACCGGACTTCACGATGGAACCGGTGCAGGAACCTCAGATCGAAATCAAGTCTTTCAGGCGGGGTATAGGAAAAGTCAAGCACCTGACCATCCGGAAGCACTTCGATCAGCGCCCCTGACGGGCACTCGTCACCCGAGAAACATGCAGAACATGAAATGCAGGCATCCTGGTCTATATAGCACCTGAACCCTCCTTCCTGAACATCACCATAGAACTTGTAGCCGATGGCGTTGACCTTTGGCGGACATTTGTCGAGGCACAGTCCGCAACCGACACAAAGGTTCTCGATAATGAAATAATGTTTCTTGGCTCTTGGCGCCGCCTTGGCAACCGGAGCTCCGGGAGCCGGTGCTGCAGCCTTGGGTGCAGCGGGGGCCGCAGGTTTCGCTCCTGCTGCCGGTTTTGCGCCTGCTGCAGGTTTAGCTCCTGGAGCCGGCTTTGGTGCAGCTTTCTTGACAGGAAGAGCTGATTCCTGCCGGATACCGGTTCTTCCGAGATTGACGTTCAAAGCTTCAAGGCGAGGCTTTCCCGACATCTGTTTCGGCGCCGGACCCTTTGGTTTAGCCTGCTCCTTTGCAGCCTTGGGTGCGGCGGGCGGTGTTGCTTTACCGGCAGGAGCGGCAGGCTTTGGCGATATATCTGGCTGTTTGACAGGCTCGGCCATAAAAACCCTCCTCTTAAATTGACAATGACAATAGTAAAAGTATTAACAGGCCAAAAGAGCTCCGGAGGGGCGTCACGCCCCTCCGGATGAACAGTTCAGGCAACCAGCTTGATCAGGAAATCCACAACCTGCGTCAGCATCTGCTGGCCGGAAACTGCTGCATCACTGACAGTAGGAGGCAGCGGAGAATCCGTCTGGTAGAAGCCGTTGGCAATGAAAAGGAAGACCAGCATGAAGGTACCGCCGAAATACAGGAAGGTACCGGCAAGCTTCGAGTCGGAAATCGTCAGAACCGGGAACCGGAAAGCAACATCCCTGTTGAGGAACTTCTTGCCGAGCCAGCGGATGGTGCGGGTCTGGATATCAGCTCCCTCGAGCCGGGAACCGCGATCCTCGAACCATACGGCGAAGCTGATGAACCAGATCAGGTGACCGATCATGAGAATCACCGCCAGATGCGAACTCGAGAAGATCGTCACGGTTTCCGTCCAGAAGTAGTAGAAAATACCTGAGGTGTAATGGTGCGCAAGGCCCGCCACGGAATCCCATGCCTTGGCGTCGGCAACCGGCACGCCGTACATCATCGATGCGATCCATGCGCCGTCGATGTACCAGCAGACTGCGGAAAGACCCTTGATTCCCCAGAGCATGGCAAACCAGAGCTGGTCCTGGATGGACACGCCGCAGGTACCGCCGTAAACCGGTCCGAGGCAGGGGAACGAATAGGAGTTCTTCTTCAGTCCGAGGTCATCCCACAGCGGAGAGGTGTGCGAGAAGAAGGCGATACGCACGAGAGCAATCAGAGAGAAAAGCGAGCCGGCGGTGATGACGTGCGCCATGACCCAGTCGTTGATGCTCGGATCGGCAAACATCCACTGGAAGATCGGAAGCGGTTTCAGCCAGTAGAACGACATCATGATGTTGGTGCCGAAGATGTTCAGCTCGCAGATGGTGTTCCAGACGATAACGGCATAGACCGAAAGCATGGTGGCGAAGCAGAGCGCCATGACGGTACCGAGAATCTTGACCTGAACTTCCTGGTCGCGGCCTTTGGTGATCCAGATGGATTTGATCTGGTTGTAGAGACCGTTGAGCTGAATCTTGAGCAGGTACTGGCCGCCATGGTAGACACCGGCAAAAACATAAAGCACGCCACAGATGATGTGGTTGAAGGTAATAAGGTTGATAACCACCCTCGACATGCCGAATGCCTGGCCGTTCTTTGGAAGAATGGCATAGGGTGCGAACTCGGCAAACTCCTTCTTTCCGGAAATGATCCTGCCGCCTTCCTGCACGAAGTCGTAGCTCACGCGGTTGAACGGCTCGCCGTAGAGATAGAACACAAGATTGTCGAGCTCCTTGTAATAGGCATGGAAAGAAGGCTGCTGGAATGCGACGAAAGCGATAACACCGAGAGCGATGTTGATGTAGCCGATAGCGGTCAGGTGAACGGAAAATGCAGCCTTCATGTCATCGTTGAGGTGAATGGCCGCATTGGGAGGATTGTTCCACCAGTAGATGCCGAGAGCGAAGAAAATCACGGCGAAAACGAACGACATGAAAGTCTCGGAATTGATGGACTGGAAATCCGGTACGGGAGGATTGCCGAGTGCAAGCCACATGACAAGGCCCCAGCCGAGGAAAAGCAGCGACATGTACACCGTGTGTGGTCCGAGAGCATCCTTGTAGGTCTTGGCGCTTGTGCCGCTGAAAACCACATCACCGAATTTGCCGAGGAAACGGAAATCGCGGAAATTTCCGGCCCTGCCGGTGAAGGGATTGGTCAGATTGTGCGTCCAGTGCCTCCAGCCGCCGAACAGCAGGATGGAACCGGAAATCACATGAAGAAGAGCCCATCCAAGCAGGTTCGTTGCAGCCTGCTGCAGATCTGCCGTCCTGGTGCTGTAGGTATCGATACCGAGAGAAACCATCCTTGGTTTGATGGTCAGGTAGAACCAGTTGTCGTGAAAACCTGGAGCCCCCCAGGGAAAGACCTGGATGCCGGAGATGTAGTAGATCGCCATGAGAAAGCCCATGACCCCGAGCAGGGCAAGATGACCGCCTACTACCTGCTCGTCATCAAGCTTGTCGGTGTCAAAAATCTGGTACCACTTCGTGGTTCTCGTTTCTGTTCTCTGGAACAGAAATCTCCTCATTTTGGCAGCATCCTGTTCCTTGATGACGGACGGGCTGCCTGGTGCGCCGTTTCCCTTCGGGGAAGGAGCATTCCCCTTGGGAGGTGGGACAGAGCCCTTTGGCTTGACTCCTGCAGGATTCACTTGTTCAGCCATTGTATTCTCTCCTTTGTTATGGTCGTATTTCAGGTTGAAGAAACCGAAAAGAAAATCTTTGCGTTATGCCTTGATGCACCAGTTGCTACCGACCAGCACCAGAACAAAAAGCACATGGAGAATGCTGCTCTTGAAAACACCCGGCTAGGCAATCGTCATGTGCGTATCAAAAAATCAAGAAGGATACAGAACAAATCAGCGTTGATAACATAAACATAAAGGATCGTATGCCTGATAAATCACCTGACATATCAGCAAATAAAATAAGAAAAATTATTTAATAATAAATTTTTTTGCCGCGGCTTTCAGCGTCTTCTGCTGTATTTTGGTTCTTCTAAGTCATTGAAAACCATGGCATTTCCCGGAATGAACCCGAAAGAATACACTCAAGTGACCTCACCGGACAACTCCCGAGAATCCTGCGTGCAGATCAATTTCATCAAGCTCTCCGGTGCCGGTAACGATTTTATCGTCATCGACAACCGGGACTGTTCACTGAAGCTGAATGCCCGGCAAATCAATGCCATGTGCACCAGAAGAACGGGAATCGGCGCGGATGGCCTTATCCTCATAGAACCTTCCGATCGTTTCGACTTCAGCATGAAATACTATAACGCAGACGGGCATCCGGGGTCGATGTGCGGAAACGGAGGAAGATGCGCCGTGTATTTTGCCCATTCAACAGGAGTCCCTTCGGCTCGAGAAGGCTCCTATACATTTGAGGCCAACGATCAGCGCTACGATGCCGTCATCACCGGAAGGGAGCAGGTAAGACTGCACATGCTCGATCCGGAAGATTTCCGGAATCCTGTACCGGTAGACCGGTTCAGTTGCCACTATGTGAACACAGGCTCGCCGCATGCGGTGATCTTTGTGGAGAAAGGGGAACTTGAACAGCTCGATGTCTATAAGGATGGCCGAACGGTAAGACACCGGACCGATATTTTCCCCGGCGGCACCAATGTCAACTTTCTTGAAGTCACTTCTCCGGAAAGCATCAGCGTCAGAACGTTCGAAAGAGGGGTGGAGGACGAAACCCTTGCCTGCGGAACCGGCGCTGTCGCTGCAGCAATCATGAGCTACAGGCTCGGAAAGGTAGTATCCACGACCGTAAAAGTAACGGTCCGGAGCGGCGACATTCTTGAGGTGGCGTTCAGCAGGGAAACCAGGACGGTCACGCTTGCCGGACCGGCAAAAATCATATAACGGGGAACTGCGGAGCTTCCCGACGGAGGGTGATCGCACGAAAACACGCCGGCCTCGACCGGAAAGCAGGAAAAAGAACGAAGGTCAACACCGAGGCAGACCCTTCAATCTTCTTCGGGCCCTGAAACAGGGCAATCATCAGCAGGAGACCGCTTCTCCCCGTCGGACTGCAACCCAAGACAGCAATACGAAAAGCGCAACCACACGAAATGACAGCAAATCCCTTCTCAACGGCGCAAAAACAATTCGATGAAGCTGCAGCAATACTGGGAATCGACGCCTCCGCTGCGGAAATGCTCAGATGGCCTGCCGGGGAACTCCACATGACCATTCCCGTGCGCATGGACGACGGCAGCGTCAGGATATTCAGGGGATACCGCATCCGGCACAACGACGCAAGAGGACCGGGCAAGGGCGGAATCAGGTTTCATCCCGAGGAAACCATCGATACGATACGGGCACTTGCAACATGGATGACCTGGAAAACAGCACTGCTTGACCTGCCGCTCGGCGGTGCAAAAGGAGGGGTCGTCTGTGACCCGAAAAAGCTGTCGGAAGGCGAGCTTGAACGACTTTCCCGGGGATATATGCGCCATGCCTTCCCGGTGCTCGGCCCGAAAATCGACGTACCGGCCCCGGACGTCGGAACATCGCCGCAGGTCATGGCCTGGATGGCAGATGAATACGCCTCGATGCTGGGACAGCACGCTCGCGGAATCATCACCGGAAAACCCGTTGCGCTGGGTGGATCGGCAGGCAGGATCGATGCTACGGCACGTGGATGCATTGCCTGTGTGAGCGAAGCTGCCCGACGGCTCGGCATCGAGCCGGGCACTGGGACCGCCGTGATTCAGGGCTACGGCAATGCAGGATCGCATGTGCACCGCCTGGCAGCCGAACAGCTCGGGATGAGAATTATTGCCGTCTCGGATTCAAAAGGAGGCATTTTCCATCCCGGGGGCATTGACCACGCAGCACTGATGCTGCACAAAAAAAAGACCGGAACCGTATCGGGATTTCCCGGCGCAAAAGCGATTGACCCCGACAAACTGCTTGCACTGGAAGCAACCGTGCTTTTTCCGGCCGCCCTTGAAAATGCCATTACTGCCTCGAACGCTGCAGCCCTGAAAGCGCGCATCGTTGCAGAACTTGCCAACGGCCCGACAACTCCGGAAGCGGACCGTATCCTGCAGGAACACGGCGTCCATGTCATTCCCGACATCGTATGCAATGCTGGTGGCGTCACGGTGTCGTATTTCGAAATGGTGCAGAACGCCACCGGAAACTACTGGAGTGAGGCCGAAGTGCACAACCGGCTCGAGCAGAAAATGCGGATCGCGCTGCTGAACATCTACGCCACTGCCGAAAAGCATGCTGTCGGCAACCGGCTTGCTGCATATATCATAGCCATCGAGCGGGTACTCGAAGCCATGAGGCTGAGAGGGTGGATCTGAAGCTCCGGCCTCAGGAGTCCCCGGCAATCAGAGGCTCAAGAATCTCCACGACGTTCGACACGCAGGGAGCACAGATCCGGTTGATGAGATCACGCTCCACAAATGCCTTCCGGCCCTCCGCGCTCTGCAGCTCGCACCCTCCGAGAAGATTCCTGCAGCAATACGACCCGTGCCGGAGGGCAAACTGTTCCATGAGCGCCCTGGTTTTGGCATACGCCTCGGCGGCAGCATCGCGGTCGCCCTGTTCGCCCCTGCCGAAACGGAGGCCGATAACCATGATCCCTCCGGTCACGGCGCCGCACACCTCCTGCATGCGTCCCATGCCGCCCCCGAATCCCGAAGCGATCCTGAGAGCCGTATCGCCGTCAATGCCCAGTTCTTCGGAAAACGAAAACAGCACCGACTGCGCGCAGTTATACCCGTTCCTGAACATCGACAGCGCCCGCTCACTTCTTGTCATCCTGCTTTCCGTCCCAGAGATCACCTTTCTCATCACGTCCTGACCTGTGTATGTGGTAAAAAGACCCGCCGCGTCGATTCCTGCAACGATGAAGCCGCCCGTTTTTTTCGCCGCCACTCCCAGGGTGGAACCGGACGGGGATCGGCCCACAAACCGCTTCGCCGTTCGAATGCGTCAAGCTCCGAACGGCCATAGGTAACATCATGTGAATACTGCCGATACCACCATGCATAGCCGTTTTCGACGATCCGGAGATTGACATTTGAGCCCTCCAGATACACGACACCGACAAGACGACCGTACCGGTCCCGGTCCGTCACCTCGACCTTCACGGTTTTTCCGCCGACAAGCGCTGACGTGAACTGCTTCGCACGGCTGCCGAACGGCTGGGATTTTTCGGGTGTATCGATGTGGGCAAGGCGAATAACGTGAAGGTCACGGCCGGCATCGAGCAGTTCGATGGTATCGCCATCCCTGACGCCAACCACCCTGCCGGCGAGCACTTGCGCCCATGCGGAAAATGCATAAAAAAAAAGCAGCGAGCAAAGCAGGACAAAGCGGGGAAAAACAGGATGATGCATTACAGAAAAAACGATTTACCTGCATGTACAGAAAATCCGGAATATGCTGTTTTCCCCTGTACCTGCCAAAACATGCCCGCGGTTATGAAAAAAAACGCCCCGGACGGTCATCGGGAGAAAGACAGACCGGGCTTACCGCATGTTCCCCCCGACGGCTGCACGTTCACGGTAGGCCACGATATCGCCGATGGTCAGTACCGGAAAGGGATGCTGCCGGGAAAATGCGATGGTTTCTTCGAGGTTCGACATGGTGCCGTCAGGGTTGGTCAGCTCACAGAGCACTCCCGCAGGAGACAGGCCTGCAAGCATCATGAGATCAACCGTGGCTTCGGTATGGCCGGGACGTTCGAGAACCCCCCCATGTCTTGCCCTGAGCGGAAAGATATGCCCCGGACGGCGAAGATCGGACGGCCGGGCACCTTCGGCGGCAGCTGTTCTCACGGTTTTCACCCGGTCGGCTGCGGACACACCTGTCGTGACTCCCTCGGCGGCTTCGATGGAAACCGTAAAGGCGGTCTGGAATCCGCTGGTATTGTCAGCAACCATCATGGGAAGATCGAGAGAACGGATTTTTTCGTCGGTCATGCAGAGACAGACAATCCCGCTGCACTCACGGATAAGCATGGCCATCTGGGGCACCGTGATGGAAACAGCGGGGAAAATGAGATCAGCCTCGTTTTCACGGCCGGGATCATCGGCAACAAGCACCCCCTCCCCATCCCTGAGAGCCGCCAGGGCGCGTTCAACGCGAAAAAAAGAATCGCCGAATTGTTCGAGAAGTATCCGATCCATGGTTCACATTAATTGAAATGTTAGCATGAACCGGGGCGCAGGAATGCGATAGCGGCATTCTTATCCTCTTTCATCCGGACTCTGACCGTCGGCTTTGGCTTCGCACCAAATCTGCTGACCTTCCGCTTCATGCGAAAGCGCTCGCGGGCTCTCCGGATACACAAGCCGGAATACCGCCGGTGGGGAATTCCACCCTGCCCCGAGAACAAGCTGAAAAAAATGAAAGGAAAAGATACGTTCCGGAACCGTTTCTTCAAAACCGGAAAGCAGCTCATTGCTGCGGCTTCGGCCATTACAGCCCGGCAAAAAGATTTTTTGCGCCCCCCTTCCTGAACTTTTTGATGCTGTCGCAGGGTTATGTTTCCCGTTCTGGCAAAGTACAGGTGCCTTTTAGCGGAATCACTCTTTCGGATCAGCAACAACCAATTCAAACGGAGGCAATCATATGCAAAAATGGGTCTGTGTCCCTTGCGGTTATGTCTACGACCCTGAAGTCGGAGACATCGACAGCGGTATCGAACCGGGAACCGCTTTCGAGGATCTTCCTGAAGACTGGGTATGTCCGGTGTGCGGCGTTGACAAAACAATGTTCGAGCCTTACGAGGAGGGAAAAAGAAGATAGTTCACAAGAAAGAGGAGGCTGTCTCGGAAGCAAAACCGAGACAGCCTTTTTTGCATCGATACCTGCCGAGCCAGGCCATCAATCGCCCACAAAAAAGCGGGATATCATCCCGCCATCTTGGTTATGTTGTGTGCCATTGCCGCCAGCCCCATTTCGATTTCCACTTTCTTAAGGCCTCTGAGTCTGAATCGCCTAAAATTTCTATTCTGTTTGAGCTGCCCAAAAACCGGTTCCACATCAATGGACCG
>Ga0233420_10000530_pt1 | contig 16080 bp, 14 predicted proteins | sample Watercolumn_Mata_4_FD_183009 | JGI IMG/M metagenome (GOLD analysis project Ga0233420, IMG submission 183009) | Freshwater microbial communities from Lake Matano, South Sulawesi, Indonesia - Watercolumn_Matano_2014_102_MG | ecosystem: Environmental > Aquatic > Freshwater > Lake | place...
CGCTTCAGTATGAAGACCTTCTCTGTTGGCGTGTAGTTTTTTCGCTGTTTGCGCATGGTGATTTCCTCCGTTTTTGCACTCTAACTCAAACGGACGAATTCTCCAATTCACGCTGAACCAAAACATGGTCACCCACCACCACCCGTCACTACAAGGTATCGCTACGGGTTACCAAAACGACTTCCTGAATGCAGGGTATGTGTCAGACCTTGAAAAGGAGGTGCTTACCCTTAGAATTGATTACTGGGTCTGCGGTCACTGCCATACCGCCATGGAGTACTCAATCGGCGAAACCAGAGTAATCTGCAATCCCAAAGGCTATCCTCACGAAGACGAAAACGGGTTCGATCCGCTCAAAACACTGTGCGTACCATAAACAACAATGCGTTCATCAGTCAAATGTTTCTTGGTGTATCGAGATCGGACGTTTTGCTCCATATCTTCCCTACTTGCAGGACTTGCCCGCCATAAAGCCCGATAAAAAAGAATAAGCTTCTATGAGCAGTAACCACAAAAACGCAATAACACGTAAGCACAGCTTGATTTTGGACAAGGAAGAGACAAAAGATGTAACTGTTTGTAATATTAAGCCTTACCCCGAGGTCAACATCCTCACGTCGCATATGCGTCGCAACATTGACATCAAAATCGATAACTATCGATCAAATAGAGCTTAACAACACGCAACAAAACGTAAACAGCGGTGATTTTAGGCGGGTTTTGAGGTTTTAGCCAAAAAACAAAAAACCCTGTAAGTTATTTTCTTACAGGGGCATGTGGGCGATAGAAGATTCGAACTTCTGACCTCTACCGTGTCAAGGTAGCGCTCTAACCAACTGAGCTAACCGCCCGTCCTCGAAAGGGCTTTAATATACGATTCAGCCCTGAAAAACCAAACCGCCATAAAAAAGTTTTTCTCCCCTTCAGGCTATTTTTTTCTGCTTGCCGTCTCTCGAGTAGTACTCGGGTGCGGACTTGCTCTCGATGGTCTCTGCCGTGATCACGCACCGCTGCACGCCCTTCATGGAGGGCAGCTCGAACATGATGTCGATCATCACGTTCTCCAGCACCGAGCGCAGCGCACGCGCGCCGGTGCCCCGCTCGATGGCGATCTCCACCACCCTGTCGAGCGCTTCCGGGGCGAACTCCAGCTCCACGCCGTCCATTTCAAAGAGCTTCCGGTACTGCTTCACGAGCGCGTTCTTCGGCTCAACGAGGATGTTGCGCAGCGCCTTCTCGTCGAGCGGGTCGAGCGTGGAGATCACCGGCAGGCGTCCGATGAATTCGGGTATCAGACCGTACTCGTGCAGGTCGTCCTGCGTGACGAAGCGCAGAATCTCCGGGTCGTAACCGGTCTGCTTGTGCTTCACCTTCGAGCCGAACCCCATCGAGGATTTCGACACCCGGCGCGCAATCAGCCGGTCGAGCCCCTCGAATGCGCCGCCGCAGATGAAGAGGATATTCTTCGTATTGATGTTGATGAGCTGCTGCTCCGGATGCTTGCGGCCCCCTTTGGGCGGAACGCCAACCACCGATCCCTCGAGGATCTTCAGCAGCGCCTGCTGCACCCCCTCGCCCGACACGTCGCGTGTGATGGAGACGTTTGCTGACTTGCGCGCGATCTTGTCGATCTCGTCCACGTAGATGATGCCCCGCTCGGCGCGCTCCAGGTTGAAGTCCGATGCATGGAGCAGCCGGGCAAGGATGGTCTCCACGTCATCGCCCACATAGCCCGCCTCGGTGAGCGAGGTGGCGTCGGCGATGGTGAAGGGCACCTCGAGCAGGTTCGCCAGCGTCTGCGCAAGCAGGGTCTTGCCGGTACCGGTAGGACCGATAAGCAGAATGTTGCTTTTCTCGATCACCACCTCCTCGTCCTCGTGCGACCACTCCTGCGAATCGATCCGCTTGTAGTGGTTGTACACCGCCACAGCCAGCGACTTCTTGGCGATCTCCTGGCCAACCACATACTGGTCGAGCGACTCCATGATGGCTCTCGGGCTCGCAAGCCTCGGCTGGAACGGCTTTTCGGCATGGCGTTCCGCCGGCTTGATGGCGCTGATCTCCTTGCGGAGGATGTCGTAGGAAGTCCTGATGCACCGGTCGCAGATGAAGGCTCCGGGCCCCGCGACCATGCTGTTCACGTCAAGGGAGCTGCGTCCGCAGAACGAACAGTAAACCGGATCGTTGCCGTTTCCGGAACCTCTTCTCCCCTTTTCGGTATCTTTTTCTCTGGTCATAGCATGAATGGTACGTCTCGGCCGGTTAGAAACCCATCTTGGCAAGGCTGTCCAGCACGTGCTGGATCGCCATGCTGAGCCTGGGATGGTCGGCTTCGAAATGATCGATGGCTTCGCCAAGGCGTTCGGAGATAGGCTCCTGCTCTTCCGGCGAAGCAGTTGTGCTTTCAGCGAGCAAATGCTGGATATCCTCCTTCAGGGTGGCAAGCACCGAAAGGGTGGTGGTATCGACGGACTCTACCTGCTCCAGCTCCTCATGGAGTTTCCGGAGCATCTCGTTAAGCTGCTGCTTTTCCATGTGCCTGCCTTGTTGTTTGAACGTCAGGAAAATTTGTACAGGTATAACACCCTTGCGGTGCGAATCGTTTACCGTTCAGGGCAGACAGGTCGTGCCCATGAGATGGCGGTCGCATTCGCGAGCGGCCGCGCGTCCCTCGTTGATGGCCCACACCACGAGGCTCTGGCCCCGCCGGGCGTCGCCCGCAGCGAAAATCCCCTGTTTGTTGGTCCTGAAACTCTCGTCGGCCCTGATGTTGCCGCGCTCATCCTGCGCCACCTGGAGCTGCTGCAGGAGACTCTCCTCGGGTCCGAGGAAGCCCATGGCGAGCAGAACCAGCTCCGCAGGCAGGATCTCCTCGGTGCCGGAAACCGGACGGGGAATATAGCGCCCTTCCTCCATCACCCACTCCACCTGCGAGACCTCAACGGCCTTGACAGCACCCGTGCCTTCGTCGAGAAACTTCTTGGTCATCACCGAGTAACGGCGGGGATCCTCTCCCTGCACGGCCGCGGCCTCTTCCTGGCCGTAGTCCACCTTGAACACTTTCGGCCACTCCGGCCACGGGTTGTCCGCCTGGCGTTCGAGTGCAGGTTTCGGCATGATCTCGAGCTGGATCACGCTCTTGCACCCCTGGCGCAACGAGGTTGCCACGCAGTCGGTTCCGGTGTCGCCGCCGCCGATCACGATGACGTTCTTGCCTTTCGCACTGATGGAGGGTTCGTCGCCCTCAAGCAGCGCTTTCGTGCCCGAGCGCAGGAAATCCATGGCAAAGTGGACACCCTGGAAGTTGCGGCCTTCAACCACGAGATCGCGGGGCTTCGTCGAACCGGTGCAGAGCACTACGGCATCGAACTCCTCGAGCAGCTTGCCGGCGGGATAGTCCACGCCGACCTCGGTGGAGGGCATGAAGGTGATTCCTTCGGCCTGCATGATGTCGATGCGGCGCTGGACAACATCCTGCTTGTCGAGCTTCATGTTGGGAATGCCGTACATCAGAAGCCCGCCGATGCGGTCGTCTCGTTCGAACACCGTCACGCTGTGGCCGGCCTTGTTGAGCTGGTCGGCACAGGCAAGGCCTGCAGGACCGGAACCAACGACGGCTACGCGCTTGCCAGTGCGGAACGCCACGATTTTCGGCTCAACCCACCCCTGGGTGAAGGCGTGCTCGATGATGGAGCACTCAATGTTCTTGATGGTGACCGGAGGCTCGATGATGCCGAGCACGCAGGAACCCTCGCACGGCGCGGGGCAGACCCTGCCGGTGAACTCAGGAAAGTTGTTGGTTTTCATGAGCCGGTAAAACGCCTCGCGCCAGAACCCCTTGTAGATGTAGTCGTTCCACTCGGGAATCAGGTTGTATATGGGACATCCGCTGGCCATGCCGCTGAGCAGCATGCCGGTGTGGCAGTACGGAGTGCCGCAGTCCATGCAGCGGGCGCCCTGCTTCTGCAGTGCGCCTTCGGGCATCTCCAGGTGAAACTCCTGCCAGTCCTGTATTCTCTCCAGAGGCTCCCTGTCTGAAGGGATTTCTCTCTGGAACTCCATGAATCCTTTTACTTTACCCATTTCTCTCGTTTAATGCTTGACCGGAACCGATTCTCCTCTCTCTTTCCGGGTTAGTTTCCTGAGACGCGCGCAGGATCGTGAACGTTCTTTTCAAATGCCGCCATGACAGCTTCCTCGCCGGTCATGCCCTGAAGCTCGACCTCCCTCATGGCCTCGAGAGCACGCTTGTAGTCGTGCGGCAGCACCTTCACGAAACGCTCCCTGGCGCTCGACCACGCATCGAGAATGCCTTCCGCCAGCGTGCTGCCGGTCAGATCGGCATGCTTTTCGATGGATGCCTGCAGCCCTGCAAGCTCCATGGGATCCTCGACCGGGTAAAGGCCAACCATATCGTGGTTGCAGTTGTCGCCGAAGGTGCCGGAGGCATCGTACACGTAGGCCACGCCGCCGGACATGCCGGCCGCGAAGTTCCTGCCGGTGGGACCGAGGATGATCACCTCGCCGCCGGTCATGTACTCGCAACCGTGGTCGCCGATGGCTTCCACCACGGCTTTCAGGCCGCTGTTGCGCACGCAGAAGCGCTCGCCCGCCATGCCCCGGATGAAGGCTTCGCCGGAAGTGGCTCCGTAGAATCCCACGTTGCCGACGATGATGTTCTCCTCGGGAACAAAGGTGGCGGTGCGCGGCGGGTACACCACGATCCTGCCCCCCGAAAGACCCTTGCCGATATAGTCGTTGGCATCCCCCTCGAGCTCGAGGGTCATGCCTTTCGGAATGAAGGCGCCGAAACTCTGTCCGGCAGAGCCGGAAAATTTCAGATGAATGGTGTCGTCCGGCAGCCCACTGGCTCCGTAGGCTTTCGTGACCTCGTAGCCGGTGATGGTGCCCACCACGCGATTGATGTTGCTGATGGGAAGCGAGCTTTCGACCTTTTCCCCCCGCTTGATGGCAGGTTCGCAGATGGCGAGCAGTGTGGTGAGGTCGAGGCTCTCCTCGAGCCCGTGCTCCTGCTCCATGGTGCAGTACCCCGGCTGGTTCTCGCCGGCTTCAGCCTGGTAGAGGATCTTGGAGAGATCCACCCCATGAGCTTTCCAGTGGTCCACGCTCTTCTTCATGCCGAGCAGTTCGGTGCGGCCCACCAGTTCGTCGAGCGAGCGGACGCCGAGCCTGGCCATGTACTCGCGCACCCCTTCGGCAAGAAAGCGCATGAAGTTCACCACATCTTCGGGCTTGCCCTTGAAGTGCCTGCGCAGTTCCGGATTCTGGGTTGCCACACCGACCGGACAGGAGTCGTCCTGGCAGCAGCGCATCATGATGCACCCCATCACCACCAGGGTGGTGGTTGCAAAGCCGAACTCCTCTGCACCGAGCATGGCGGCGACAACGATATCCCGTGCGGTCTTGAGCTGGCCGTCAGCCTCGACCACGATCCTGCTGCGCAGGTTGTTGAGCACGAGGGTCTGATGCGCTTCGGCAAGGCCGAGTTCCCACGGCATGCCCGCGTGCATGATGCTTGAAATCGGAGATGCGCCGGTGCCGCCGTCATGGCCGCTGATGAGCACCACGTCGGCATGTGCCTTGGCCACGCCGGCCGCGATGGTGCCGACCCCGACCGTGGAAACCAGCTTCACGTTGATGCGTGCATGACGGTTCGCGTTCTTCAGGTCGTGGATGAGCTGCGCGAGATCCTCGATAGAGTAGATGTCGTGATGCGGCGGTGGCGAGATCAGGCCGACGCCTGGCGTGGAGTGGCGCGTCCTAGCCACCCAGGGATACACCTTCGAGCCGGGAAGCTGGCCGCCCTCGCCGGGCTTGGCGCCCTGCGCCATCTTGATCTGGATCTCGGTGGCGTTGGCGAGGTACTCGCTGGTCACGCCGAAGCGGCCTGAGGCCACCTGCTTGATGGCAGACATCCTCGAGTCGCCGTTGGCGTCGGGAACAAAGCGGGCAGGATCCTCGCCACCCTCGCCGGTGTTGCTCTTGCCGCCGATGCGGTTCATGGCGATGGCAAGCGTCTCGTGCGCCTCCTGGCTGATCGAGCCGTACGACATGGCGCCGGTCTTGAACCGCTTCATGATCTTCTCGGCCGGTTCGACCTCGTCGAGCGGTACGGAAGTACGCGGGAACTTGATCTCCATGAGACCGCGGATCGTGCAGAGATGCTGGCTCTGGTCGTCGATAAGGCTCTCGTATTTGCGAAACAGTTCGTAGTTGCCGGTCCTGCATGAGTGCTGCAGCAGGTGGATCGCTTCCGGGCTGAAAAGGTGGTACTCGCCGTTGTAGCGCCATTTGCGCTCTCCCCCAGACGCAAGGCCGCGGTCAACCTTGTTGCCCGACGGCGGAAAGACCGACGCGTGCCGTTTGCGCACTTCCTCGGCAACGGTATCGAGCCCGATGCCCTCGATCCGGGTCGGGGTGCGGGTGAAGTACAGGTCCACGAGCTGCGAGTTCAGGCCAACGGCCTCGAAGATCTGCGAACCGCGGTAGCTCTGTATGGTGGAGATGCCCATCTTGGCCATGGTCTTCACAATCCCCTTCACCGCAGCCTTGATGTAGTTTTTCACGGCGCTCTTCTCGTCAAGCGCGAGCTGGCCCGACCCGACCAGCGAGCGGATGGTTTCGAAAGCCATGTACGGATTCACCGCGCCGGCTCCGTAGCCGACAAGCATGGCGAAGTGGTGTACCGTCCTCGGTTCGGCTGACTCGAGCACAAGACCGACCTTCATGCGAAGTCCCGCGTTGACGAGGAAGTTGTGCAGGCCGGATATGGCAAGCAGCGCCGGGATGGGTGCACGGTCGCGTTCGATCTCTCCCTTGTCGGAGAGGATGATGAGGTTTACCCCCTGGGCTATGGCCTGCTCAGACTGGCGGTACAGGTCCTGCATGGCGGTCTCGATGCCCTTGCCGTCACACTCCACGTCGTAGAAGATCGGCAGCGTGACCGCCCTGAAGCCGGGCTTGTCGATGCCGCGGATCTTTTCGAGATCGGCGTTCGAGAGCACGGGATAGGGCAGGCGGAGCCGGCGGCAGTTCAACTCCTCGGCTTCGAGCAGGTTGCCCTCGGTGCCGAGCATGACCGTGGTGGAGGTGATGATCTCCTCCCGCAGCGAGTCGATCGGCGGATTGGTGACCTGTGCGAAAAGCTGCTTGAAGTAGTCATACAGCAGCTTCGGCCTGTTGGAGAGCACGGCCAGCGGCATATCGTTGCCCATCGAGCCGACCAGCTCCACACCGTTGCGGGACATCGGCATGATCTGCAGGCTGATGTCCTCCTGGGTGTAGCCGAACACCTTCTGGCGCGCCGTAAGACTGTACTTGTCCTCGTCCGGATTCTTCATTAGCGGATGATCCGGCAGCGTCTCAAGATCGATCATCTGGCGTCCGATCCATTCGGCGTAGGGTTCAGCCGAAGCGATGGTGCTCTTGATCTCCTCGTCGGAGATGATGCGCCCTTCGGCGGTATCGACCAGGAACATGCGGCCCGGCTGCAGGCGGTTCTTGCGCAGGATGCGTTCGGGCTCGATATCGAGCACGCCGACCTCGGAGGCCATGATCACCAGGTCGTCCTTGGTGATATAGTAGCGCGAGGGGCGCAGGCCGTTGCGGTCGAGCACCGCGCCGATCTGCGTGCCGTCGGTGAAAGCCACCGAAGCGGGACCGTCCCAGGGCTCCATGAGGCAGCTGTGGTATTCGTAGAACGCCTTCTTGTCGGGAGCCATGGCCTTGTTGCCGGCCCAGGGCTCGGGAATGATCATCATGGCGGCATGCGCAAGGGAACGGCCCGAGAGCACGAGAAACTCGAACACGTTGTCGAGAATGCCGGAGTCGCTGCCATCTTCGAGGATCACCGGCTTGATGTCCTCGATGGCGTCGCCGAACACCCTGGAGAGAATGTTCTTCTCCCTGGCCTTCATCCAGTTCACATTGCCGCGCAGGGTGTTGATCTCGCCGTTGTGGCTGAGGAACCGGTATGGGTGCGCGCGATCCCAGCTCGGAAAAGTGTTGGTGCTGAAACGCGAATGCACCATGGCGATGGCGCTTTCCATGTCGGGGTCGTGCAGTTCGGGATAGAACTCGCCGACCTGTTCGGGAAGCAGCATGCCCTTGTAGACGATCGTGCGGCAGGAGAGGCTTGAAAAATAGAAATAGTTGCTGCCGAGCAGTCCTGCGGTATACTTCACGCGCTTGGTGATCCTGCGGCGGATGATGAAGAGCTTGTGCTCGAACTCGATCTCCGAGGTGATCTCCTTGCCGCGTCCCACGAAAAGCTGCTTCACCACCGGTTCCTCGGAGCGGGCGGTTTCGCCCAGCGATTCGTTGTTGGTGGGCACCTTGCGGAACCCGAGGAACTTCTGCCCCTCGGCCTGGATCATCTGACGGCAGATATCCTCGATGGCCCGGCGCTGCGAGATGTCGGGAGGCAGGAACAGCATGCCGACACCGTAGTGCTTCTCTTCCGGCAGTTCGATGTTGCGTTCGGCACAAACCCGGCGCAGGAACCTGTCGGGCACCTGCAGGAGGATGCCCGCACCGTCGCCGGTGTTCTTTTCGCAGCCGCAGGCACCCCGGTGCTTGAGGTTTTCGTTGATCTGCAGTCCCTGTTCAACAATCTCGTGTGAGCGGACCCCCTTGATATGAGCCACGAACCCGACACCGCAGGCATCATGCTCAAACTGTGGATCGTACAGCCCCGCTTTACGGTTAACATTCATATTTCAGGCACAACTCGTCTATAAAGTTTCAAAAAAAGGGCGTCTAATAATTAAAGTGCAGAATATAAGGTTTTTTTAAACAATATCGTTCACTGAAAAACCCTGCCACGCCCTGGCCGGCAGACTACGCTTTCGCCTGCCCGGTCACGGCGTTGACCGCACGCTGCACAGCCTCCTGATCACCCAGGTAGTACTTCTTCAGCGGCCTGAGATCGTCGTCCAGCTCATACACCAGGGGGATGCCGGTCGGGATGTTCAGGCCGACGATATCCTCCTCTGAAATGTTGTCGAGGTACTTCACCAGTGCACGAAGCGAATTGCCGTGCGCCACGATCAGCACCCGCCTGCCCTTGCGGATCTCCGGAGCGATGGTCTCGTGCCAGATCGGCAGGAATCTCGCCACGGTGTCCTTCAGACACTCGGAAAGCGGAATCTCCGACTCCGCGAGATCGGCATAGCGGCGGTCGCCGCCGGGATATCGCTCGTCGGTTTTCTCGAGGGCCGGAGGCGGCGTATCGTAGCTCCGGCGCCAGACAAGGACCTGTTCCTCTCCGTACTTGCGCGAAGTCTCCGACTTGTTCAACCCCTGCAGCGCGCCGTAGTGGCGTTCATTGAGCCGCCAGCTTTTCTCGACGGGAATCCACAGGAGGTCCATGGCGTCAAGAGCGTTCCACATCGTCCTGATGGCGCGCTTCAGAACCGATGTGTAGGCAATATCGAAGGTCAGGCCGGCCTCCTGCATGGTCTTTCCCGCACTCGTGGCCTCGATCCTGCCGTTGTCGGTCAGGTCGATGTCGTACCATCCGGTAAAGCGGTTTTCCAGGTTCCACTGGCTTTCGCCATGTCGCAGCAAGACAAGTTTTATCATAACGGATCCCCTTTTCAGGATTGGTTGCAGTGTGGTTTCATCAGGCTTGTCAATTTACTATTCTCTCCCACTTTTCTCAAACAGCATTGCAGGAAACCGCAAATTCACGACCCGCCCCTGTCGTGCTGCGTTTTGTACGTTTTGCCTGTAGATTTATAGAATGAAATATTCTATCTTAAATAATTTTTGGCGTCGTGCGGATCGCACGGATCATAACAAGCCAGCCGGCTTCCGGGACGAACCCCGGACCGGAACATGTTTTACACGGAATACACAGGCAATGATCGTAGACAATTTCAGGTTACAACTGGGCGGCAAAGAGTATGTCCCTATCGTTATCGGCGGAATGGGCGTCAACATATCGACAACCGAACTCGCCCTTGCTGCCGAGAGGCTCGGCGGCATCGGTCATATTTCCGACGCTGAATCGGGATACGTCTGCGATCAGATTTTCGGCACGGACTATACGGCACGCAAACGGAAGCGCTACCGGGATTACGCGGACAATCCCGACAAGTCGGCAGTGCAGTTCGATCTCGGGGAGGTAGCGGAAGCTCAGAAGCGGTACATCGACCACACGGTGTCGCAGAAAACCGGAAACGGTGCGATTTTCCTGAACTGCATGGAAAAGCTCACCATGAACAACGCATCCGAAACCCTGAAGGTCCGGCTCGCCTCGTCCATGGATGCGGGCATCGACGGCCTCACGCTGGCCGCCGGACTGAACCTGCGGACACTCGACCTCATCCAGGACCATCCCCGCTTTCGCGATGTGAAGATCGGCATCATCATCTCCTCGGTCAGGGCGCTTGCCATTTTTCTCAAACGCGCAGTGCGCCTCAATCGTCTTCCGGACTACATCGTGGCGGAAGGGCCGCTGGCCGGGGGACATCTCGGATTCGGTCCTGACGACTGGCACACCTTCGACCTCCGCACCATCGTTACCGAGGTGCTCGATTTTCTCAAAAAAGAGAGTCTCACGATTCCGGTCATCCCTGCCGGAGGCATCTTCACCGGCACCGATGCTGCCGGATACCTCGCTATGGGTGCTTCAGGGGTACAGGTCGCCACGCGTTTCACCATCTCGAAGGAATCAGGCCTCCCCGAAGCGGTCAAGCAGGCTTACATCAACGCCGAGGAACAGGATATTGTGGTGAACATGGCCTCGACCACCGGCTATCCCATGCGCATGCTGCGGAACTCTCCCACGCTGTGCTATACCATGAAGCCGAACTGCGAAGGACTCGGCTACCTCCTGGAGAACGGAGGCAAGTGCACTTACATCGATGCCTATTACCGGGCCATGGCTGAAAAGAAGCCTGGAGAAAAGATGTCGCCACCCGAAAAAACCTGCCTCTGCACGGGCATGGCCCGCTACGACTGCTGGACCTGCGGCCATACCACCTACAGGCTCAAGGACACGACGAACCGCCTCCCCGACGGATCGTGGCAGCTCCCGAAAGCAGAAGAGATATTCCTCGACTACCAGTTCAGCAAGAACCAGGAAATCAGGCGCCCGCAGCTTCCCGGACAGAACGCATAAGGCCTTTTTTTCTTACATTACCTGAAAGAAGTTCCTGACCCGGGTGACCTTCAAACCATGATCATCAGGCTTCGGTCATGAAAAGAAAAACCGTCCTTTTCCTTGCATCCTCTGTTGCGGCCCTGCTGCTGCTTCTCGGGGTTTTCGTCATCAACCAGCTTGCCGCGTTCAGCGAGCTGCTTGGCACCATTCATCCCCTTGCCGGTTACGTGTTTCTTGCCTTTGCCGGTCTCGTCCTGCTCTTTGCAGCCGTGTCGGGAGTCAGGTTCTTCAGCGCACCCTCCCGCCCGGCACTGCCGCTGAACGAAAACACCAAGCATTTCCCGGTCTACGTGGCGTACCTGTGCAGATCGCTTCCCGCGCATTCCATGCATCCCGAACCGCTGCGAAAGGACAAGGATCTGCGATGGCTTCGCGCGAACCTGAAGCTGCTCGAAGTTGACGCACTCAACAAGACCAAGCAGATAGCCACAAAGAATTTTTTCGTTGGTGCGTTCGCCCAGAACACCTCCTACGGCACCACGACATCGCTGCGCAACATTCTCAAGACCGTGTGGAACATCTACAAGATGCATCACCGCACGCACAACGCCATGGAATTCGTCGGGCTGGTTCGCTCGGTCTACCGTTCGCTCCCGCTTTCGGATTTCAAGCGCGAGGATATACCCGCGCATATCAAGCCCATCATCCAGTCATCCTTTAGCAATACGCTCTCGTCGCTGCTGCCTGGCGGCAACCTGCTCACACCCTTTTTCATGAACCTCTTCCTTGCCGGAGCCACCAACACCTACCTGACCTGCCTGGCAGGCATGATCGCCATCCGGCACTGCCAGATGGTATCCGAGGAGGACCGCAGGGAAATTGTCCAGCAGAGCATGTTCGAGGCCTCCTTCATGCTCAAGGAGATTGTGCGCGAATGCAATCCGGTGCTTTCGGTCACCATCAGCAACGCGGTCAAGAAAGCAGGCATTGAAAGCCTCGATACCGTCCAGGCGCCAACCGTCGGCAGCAACATCGCCCAGGACATCGTCTCCCATCTGGCAAGCTCTCTCAAGAGCATCATCCGCGAGAACATCTCGGTCGAGAAAAACGAGGAGTAAGGGGCAACACGGCAGAACCCGCGCTGCAAACCCTCCTGTCGCCCTTACCAGGCGACAGGGGGCGGTTCGTCGTCGGGAAGCGGTGGTTCAGGGTTCCGGCCTTGCTGGTGCTGAAACGGAGCATCGGAAGGACCGTCGGGAGGACCATCCGGCTTCATGAACCGGTCGTGGCCGTCATAACCCGGGGGCGGTTCGGTACCGGAAGCGTCCCCGGGCACGAAATCCGGACCCGGCTCTTTCTCAGGCGGAGCTGCCTGCATGGAAAACGGAATCACGAGAAGCAGCAGTGCAAGCGGACAATACCGGAAAAATTTCCGGAATGGTGATGGCTTCTTCATGGCTGAAAGAAAGAAATGGATTGGAATTTGAAAAAACGGACACACCGGTTGCTGCCTGAAAACAAGGTAAGGAATTTTCCGGCAACACAGGAAAAAAGGTCCGGCTTCCTGCAGGGAATTACTGGCACAATCCGGAGACGAAAGGGAAAGGAAAAACAGGCTCCTAGGACTCCTGCACTTTCATGAAGAAGTTCTTACGGCCCCACCAGAGCCATATCTTCATGGTCTGGGGATCAGTGCCGTGGATTTCAGCAACCTCGTGGTGGGTCATGTCGAACATGTCTGCCAGAAGGACGGCAAGCCTGATATCGTCGTAATAGCGGCCTGTCGAATCATCGGAAGGATCGATGAGCCTGCTGCACTCCGCTGCAAGAAAGCAGGAAAAGAGATCGATGCTGAAGTGGCTGAAATAGTAAGCACGGAACCTCCGGAGAAGTTCGTGAAGCGAGGTCAATACTCCTGCGTCGCGGTAAGTCCACTGCACAAGTTCCCTTGCCAGTATCTTCGAACTGGTCATCCGGAATGCAAGATGGTATATCTTGTCCTCAAGGTCGAATACCGATCTGCACTGCTCGTCCATATAACCTCCTCCGTTAGTGTGGTTATAGTCGAAAGCAGCGGGAATACAACGCACGGGCCACTCCGGCCCGGTGTATTCGGGCAATGAAATCACAACTACTGCTAACCTAACATTTTTTTTTAAAGCATCCTAATCTATTTGCCGGTCAAATCGTTACGGCTGACGGAGCTGACGAAAAAAATCCTGCAGCAGTTCGCGGCACTTGCCTTCCATAATACCGCCGATCACTTCCGGCTGGTGGTTCAGTTCCCTGCAGCCGGTGATATTGAGCACGGTTCCGGAGGCGCCCATCTTCGGGTCGTAGGCTCCGAAAATCACGCGGCCCACCTTCGCGTTCACGATTGCGCCTGCGCACATGGGGCATGGCTCCATCGTCACTGCCAGCGTGCAGTCATCGAGATACTTGCTGCCGAGCGTAGCCATGGCCGAGGTGAGTGCGATCATCTCGGCATGCGCCGTTGCGTCGGAGAGCGCCTCGACCTGGTTGTATCCTTTTCCGGCGATATTGCCGTTGCTGTCGAAGACAACCGCTCCGACAGGCACCTCTTTTTTCTCGTATGCCTTCAGCGCTTCCCTGAAAGCCTGTTCCATATAAAAGTTCAAATTGTGCATAGGTTGCTGTCCTGAGCTTTAGTAAACGATTTAATTTTGCTATACTGAAGTTTTCCTTTCCCCGTTTTCCGGCCGCCGTGGCGGACGGTGCTTAGAGAGCAATCAGCAACAATCATCCAAACCATCCATCAGATAACTGAAGTAATATGAACATTCATGAATATCAAGGCAAAGATATCCTGAGAAAATTCGGGGTGAGTGTACCGAAAGGGATTGTGGCATTTTCTCCTGAAGAGGCAAAAGAAGCTGCCATCCGGCTTTTCGAGGAACAGGGCAGCCCGGTTGTCGTCGTCAAGGCACAGATTCATGCCGGTGGACGCGGCAAGGCCGGAGGCGTAAAACTCGCAAAATCTCCCGACGAAGCGTTCGAGATCGCCCGGCAGATGATCGGGGCAACCCTGGTCACCCACCAGACCGGACCGGAAGGCAAGGAGGTCCACCGTCTGCTTGTCGAGGAGGGCATGAATATCGACCGTGAATTCTATGTCGGCATCACCCTCGACCGGTCGACATCCCGCAATGTCCTGATGATTTCCACCGAAGGCGGCATGGAAATCGAAAAAGTCGCCGAAGAAACTCCTGAAAAGCTTCTGAAAATACAGGTTGACCCGCTGTATGGCCTGCAGGGCTTCCAGGCAAGGGAAGCGGCGTTCTTCCTCGGACTCGAAGGAGAACAGTTCAGAAACGCCGTATCGTTCATCACCGCGCTCTACAACGCCTACATGGCAATCGATGCGTCACTGGCGGAAATCAACCCCCTGGTTGTCACCCGGGAGGGACGCGTGCTGGCGCTTGACGCGAAAATCAATTTCGACGACAACGCGCTTTTCCGCCACAAGGAGTTCCTCAAGCTCCGCGATACCAGCGAAGAGGACCCGCTGGAAGTGACTGCCTCGAAATCCAATCTCAACTACGTGCGTCTCGACGGCAATGTTGGCTGTATGGTCAACGGAGCCGGTCTTGCCATGGGAACCATGGATATGATCCAGCTGGCAGGAGGCAAACCCGCAAACTTTCTCGATGTGGGAGGAGGAGCCAACCCCCGGACCGTTGAGGAAGGGTTCAAGATCATTCTCAGCGACAAGAACGTCCGTGCAATCCTCGTCAATATTTTCGGCGGAATCGTGCGTTGCGACCGAGTTGCCGGCGGCATAATCGAAGCTGCCAAGAAAATCGAGCTGAACCTGCCGGTTATCGTTCGCCTGGAAGGCACCAATGCATCCGTTGCACAGAAAATGCTTGACGAATCGGGGCTCAACCTGATCGCAGCAACAGGGCTGCATGACGCTGCAGAAAAAGTGAATCAGGCACTCTCCGCATCGTAGGCCAGCCACTCCGCATCCGAACCGCTTTCAAACAAAACCCCGGCAGGCGATCTCATGCCGGGGTTTTTCCATTCCGTCATGCCTGTCCATAAAAAAAGCAGCGAAGAGCCCTACTCACGCTCTTCGCTGCTTCAATCGGTAACCGCCGGGTTATTAACCTATCATCAACCACTTCTTGCCTGCTACGTCATCGTAAGCACAACAACACACAACAACATAAAAAACCGGGTGATTACCGAAAGTTTTGACCACACACACTAACCTAAGGGTGAAAACACGAAACCGTTTTATCGCGCCTTCATAGAGTAGGACGGTGTTGACGCTGAAACCTTGCGCAAAAAAATTTTTTTTCAATCATATCGTAAAGCCTCGACCGGTTTGAGCTCTGCAGCTTTTCTTGCCGGCCACAGCCCGAAAAACAGACCGGTCATAACGGAGAATGCCGTAGCCAGCAGAATGGCGTAAGGGGAGGTTTTTACCGCCCAGCCGGCAAAGAACGACAGGACAAGGGAAACACCGATACCGGTCACAACGCCGACGATACCGCCGCTGAGGGTCATGCCGACTGCCTCGACGAGAAACTGCAGCATGATATCGCTCCTGCGCGCACCGATGGCTTTTCTCAGGCCTATTTCACGCGTGCGCTCGGTCACCGAAACCAGCATGATGTTCATGATGCCGATACCGCCGACAAGCAGTGATATGGCGGCTATGGCGCCAAGCAGCATGCTCATGGTCTCGGTGGTGCTCGTGAGCATCTGCTGGATCTCCGTCATGTCCCTGATGTTGAACGTGTCGTCATCGTCTTTCAGCCGGTGGCGTTTCCGGATCAGTTCGTCAATGGCGGTTTTAGCCTGTTCGATCTGCGCCCCGCTGCAGACCTCGACGAAAATGCCACTGAGATAGTCCTTGCCGAACACACGGTACATGGCGGTCGTCACGGGAATGATCACCACATCATCCTCGTCGCGCGGGCCAG
>Ga0233420_10000531_pt1 | contig 16041 bp, 9 predicted proteins | sample Watercolumn_Mata_4_FD_183009 | JGI IMG/M metagenome (GOLD analysis project Ga0233420, IMG submission 183009) | Freshwater microbial communities from Lake Matano, South Sulawesi, Indonesia - Watercolumn_Matano_2014_102_MG | ecosystem: Environmental > Aquatic > Freshwater > Lake | place...
GTTCTAAGCCTCTTCATCTTCAACCTGTACTAGCTTATCGAACAGCAGAAACCAGGTAGACGAAGGGGCGAGTTCATTTGGGTGCTGTACACGAATCTCGAATCGGTTCTCGCGACGCTCGACTCGCTCGATATAACCTATAGTTGAATCAGGAAGGAGGTACTCGATTTTGCGGATATGTGTAAGAAAGAGCAAGGTTGTCGCACCGAGATACCGGAGTAATTCTTCAATCTCGCTTCTTGCCTGCTGCGGTGACTTCTTGGAGTTATCAAATGGCAGGATGAATCGCGTTTTTTTATCCTCGGAATAGCTTCTCGCAAGCCCGTTCGGTTCTGGAACCACCATATCACGAATTCTGAAATGAAACTCGCCAGATTCGATTTCCGGCGTTTCAGTATAGGCTAAAACCGCCTTGAAGCCGACACCAAATTTTCCGATATTGGTTACATCGTCACGTTTGGTGCTGAAACCAATGCTGGTGATAGCATCCACATCTTTGATCGAAAAGAGCCGTTCGCCGTTGTGCTCGAACTCAATATGGTCTTCATACAAGATGAACCGCACTTCTTGGGCATGAGCATCCTCGGCATTTTGGAGCAATTCATAAATGAAATGAGCGCTGTCCGGGTAAAGTTCGGTAAGCAAGCGTTTGAGTCCAGCTTCAAATCCATTCTCACGGTTCGCCTCGACCCATCTTTTGCGTTTTGCGGCTAGCTCTTCAATTGTTCCTGACATTGTAGATTTCCTCTATAGACATGGAGCGACACGAATCACACCATACGCAACCGGACCGGCGACGATATCCGCTCTCTCCAGAGCGATGTCCAGCTCTTGGATTCGCCTTGCGTAGTCTGCCTCTGCAGCGGCGATTTGAGACCGACGCATTTTTTGTATCTTCTTGTTGGTCGCTTGGCTGAGCTGTTCTTCCAGAAGAGCGATCCGCGCCCGATGACTGGTGGATAGGCTCTCACGCCGGTACTCGGCCAGTTCCTTGTTTTGTTGCCGATGCCGGGTCCTGGCTTCGTCCCATACGCGGTAGTGTTGGGCATCCAAGGTATCCCAGACTTGAGCGTCAAGCCGGTCTCGCATGGCGGCTTCAGGTAAATCCACGGCGCTTGCCAGGAGACCACTCAAATGTTCGGTCACCAGAGGATTCGGGGCGATCGGCTTCAACACCAAATCCTCCCTGATGCCGTGGAACCGCCACTGGTAAATGGCGAATTCGTAACGCCCCGCGGGTATCTCGTTCGACGCGACTTGCAGGTAGGTGATGACCCTTTGCCCGGTTTCAAAAGACCGTGCCGCCTGCTTGACCAGCGGATGCAGGGGCATGATGAAGGCCGCTTCGGGATGCCGCATGGCGCAATCGGACTCGAAAGTGATGGTCCAATGCTGGCTTCCGCCCTTGAGCCAGTTTTCCCATTCGCGATAGACGGAGGTGTTTTGCCGGGGGAGCTGCTGAAAATCCCGAAGCAGGTTGGCGCGGGACTCCTGCGCCAGCCGAAGCGTCTTGAGCGGCTTTTCGCCCAAAATGAACTCCTGGTCCTTGCCGCATACGCGCTGCAGATAGAGGGTCACCATCCGGCGGAGCGATGCCGGTGACAGCCAGAAACTCGCCGCATCGGCAATTTCTCGGTTCATCTGCTCTTGCGGGAGGCGGATGCCAAACAGCTCCGCCTGCTTTTGCTCCAGGTCTTCCTGCTCCTGGATGAGCCGGATTTTGTTGTCGGCCAACTGCTGGAATTTTCCCTTGCGCTCGTCTTCACTCAGTTCGTAATTTTCCGCGATGTTTTTGATCTCACGGGTGATTTCGCCAAGGATTTCCTCGCTCCCGCCCAAAGCGTTACTGAAGACACCAATGCGGACCAGGCAACGCTCGTAGATATCCGCGTCCACGGTGCCCGGAGTAATCAGGTTGACGATGGCGACGCTCTCGCTCTTTTGCCCGTTTCTGTCGATGCGGCCGATGCGTTGCTCAACCCGCATGGGATTCCAGGGAAGATCGTAATTCACGATGCCGTCACAGAACTGATAGTCGAGACCTTCGCAGCCGATCTCCGAAAACAGCAACAAATCGAGACAGTCGTCGTCCTCCCTTGGCTTTTCAAAGCGCGCGCGAAGCACGACCCGATCCTCGTCCGGCGTCCCGCCATGGACCAAACCGACGCGGAATCCGTCTTGGCGGAGATGATCGAAAAGGTAGCTCAAGGTATGCCGGAAGCTGGTGAACAGCATCAGCTTGTTGTTTGGGAGGCTTTGTTTGTCGCGGATGATGTTGCGCAGAGCTTCGAGCTTGGGATCGTATGTCTCCAGGGAACGAGCCGCCAGAAGCAGCTTCTGGATTTGGGTCTGGATGGGAATGATGACCTCCTCCTCAGGGAGGCCGGTATCATCCGCTTCTTCCCAGGACAATGCATCAAGATGGCGGCTGAGGATATCCTCAAGAAAAGGCGCCAGACCGAAGAGGCAACTGGCCACCTGCCGCCGGATGGTGGTCATCATGAACTTCACGTTAACCCCATTGTGAATCTGGCTGAATATTTCAGCCTGAATTCTCAGAAGTTCGTCGTGCAAATGCTGCTGAGCCGGAGTGAATGGCACGACGACCGTCTCGGGCTTCCGCAACGTGAAGTTCCCGATGTCTCGGCGGCGGGTTCTGTTGATGATCCCGGCAAAGGTGTGCATACGCTCGGTGTCGGAGATCATCTTCACACGTTCCTCGTGTGCAACCTCATCCTTCAAAAGTTCAGTGCGTACCCGACCAAAATCCGGGTTGTGCCTGAGTATAGCCTGGCCCCAGGGCGTGGACGCCGCCTGATCGAGAGCCTCAAGCGCCAGGGTTTGCCATTCCGGCTCTTGCGACCGCATCGTCGATACCGCCTGATTGATGTAGGGGTTGGGCTCCGCCATATGCGCAAAGCTTTCCTGATCAATGATGAGATCGGGGCGGAGCGTATTCAGAAGAACAAAGAGATCGTTGCTTCCGAGCTGGATCGGAGTGGCCGTCAGGAATACCACGGCTTCGGCGTGATCACAGAAGAACTTCACCGCTTTGTGGCTGAAGGTATCCGGGTTCCGGACGTGGTGGGCCTCGTCCACGATAACCAGGTCGAAACGCGGTGGCGGGTCGAGATCCAATAGGCCTTTTTTGCGCTTACCTTTTTCTTCGGGGGCCGAGCCATACAGTAGCGTTTCGTCGAACAGGGAGTACGGGACGATGACCTTCTGATGTTGTTCCGGCCAGACTCCGTCCAAATCCATCTCGTTGATGCAATACCGCAAGGTGGCGCCATCAAGATGGGTAAAACGCTCTTCGAAGCGTTTCATCTCGTTCTGCCACTTTTTCTCGGTGACCAGCGGTCGTGGGCAGACAATGAGCACGGAGCGCATCTCACGCCGAGCCTGGAGTTCCCGCAGAATGAGGCCGGCTTCGATGGTCTTACCCACGCCAACACCGTCGGCAATGAGCAGGCGCGGGCGGTCCGAGCGGATAAAGCGCAATACCGGCCTGAATTGATACGGAATGAAATCGACACGAGCGGCGTTGAGTGAGTAGAGGGTTGATAGCCCCGGATATTTGATCTGGAGGGCGGTGAGATAGGAATGGAATTGGTCGCACGGCAAGGCATCTTCTCTTACCTCACGCTGGTCTTCGGCCTGTAATTGTGATGCGTAAAACGTTTGGGTCGCGCCATCCATGAAGACCTTGAATCGATTCTCAGGCTTGCCGGGCAGCACGGCAACCACAGCGCCACGGGTCGATGGATTCGATCTGACGAAGACGATTTGTCCGTGTTCGAATTCGGCCTCATCTCCCTTTTTCTCTGGAGGCGCCGACGTCTCGCCAGCGATATTTTTTAGTGAAGCCTGGGTCTCAGCCGCCAGAAGGGCTGCCTTTGCTTGTCGTAAATCCTGTATCAAGTGGTCATCCGCACCGATGACAGACGCAAACCGCTGGAGGGTGTCCAAATCCCGGTAAATGTCATCAGTCGAGAACCCGTCTGTGTTCGCGTGCGCCCAACGGTTTCGTATCGTTTGCATCTCCTTGACGAAGTGCCGAGCTTCGGAATTGAGGCCGATGCTGTTGGATATCGGATACCAGTTCTGGTCCAGAACCCGAATAAGCCCGGCAAGATCGAGACCACCGAGTGTAGTGATGCCACGCTGCACCAATCGCCTCTGTTGCTGAAAGGACAGGCAGCTAACGACCCCCTTCTCCCACCAGTCATCAAAAAGCGGGGGTAGAATCCGCTCCAAAAATACGGCGAGTTGTCCTGCCATATCGTTAAGATGCTTGGAAACCAGCCCATGAACCTGACTCTTTTCGTACATTTTTCGACTCGTCCCCTTTTTCAAATTTCTGGCTTATTCTTATCCGGGGAATCGACATCCCGCAATCCGCCTTTTGTATGTGGCATACCCAGGCGACTTCTGGTAGGCGTTTGGAATATGGGCTGCAAGCGGCGGATGACCGGCTGAACCATAACTTGAGGACGGCAAAGGCACCGAGCGAGGTTTGGTTGAGCGAGTTGGCGTCTATCGCAAACGGCGAGGGCTGTCTGCACTGGGTAAACCACATTTTATGGTCTGTGCATCGATGAAATGGAAGGCTACGCCCGGCGTGTGCGCCAGCCAAACATCAGGCAAGGCCCGCTTCACCCTGAGAAGGCAAATCTGCTTACGGCTCGCCCGAATCCGGCAGCACCGTCTCCCAGTCCGCCACCCAGCCCACGGCGACGCGCTCGCCCAGTTCGTAGTCGAATGAGGGGTCGTCGGCGTCGAAGAATTCGCTGGCGCGGATCAGGGCGCCGCTGTCCAGGCGAATGAGAGTGTCCAGGGTCACGCCCTTGTAAATCTTGTCCTGGATGACGCCGCGCAGCCGTGATCCGGCGTCCGCGCCCTCGGGCAGACTTTCGACGCGCAAATCCTCGGGTCGCAGCACGATGTGGACGGCAGCGCCGGGCCGGATGGCGGGACCGGCGCGTAGCGCGAAGGTCCGGTTCTCGATCCGGATCTCGGCGCGGTCGGCGTCGACCCGGCGGATGACGGCGCCCTCCAGCAGATTGCTGTCGCCGACGAATTGCGCGACGAAGCGGTTGGCGGGATTTTCGTAGATCTCGCGCGGCGCGCCCAGTTGCTGGATCACGCCCTCGCGCAGCACGGCGATGCGGTCGGACATGGACAGCGCCTCCTCCTGGTCATGGGTGACGAAGAGGAAGGTCAGGCCGAGCTGGCGTTGCAGGGCTTTCAGTTCGCCCTGCATGGCCTTGCGCAGGCGGTAATCGAGGGCGCTGAGCGGTTCGTCCAGCAGCAGCACGCGCGGCCGGTTGACCAGCGCCCGCGCCAAGGCCACGCGCTGTTGCTGGCCGCCGGAGAGCTGCGCGGGTTTGCGGCCGGCCAGATCGGACAACCGCACCAGTTCCAGTGCCTCGCCCACGCTCCGCTCGACTTCCGCCTTGCGCGCGCCCCGCATGCGCGGGCCGAAGCCGACGTTCTCGGCCACCGTCAGGTGCGGGAACAGGGCATAGCTTTGGAACACGGTGTTGATCGGCCGCCGTTCCGGCGGCAACTCGTTGATGCAAATCCCGTCCAGCCGGATTTCGCCGCCGTCGGGCGTTTCGAAGCCGGCCAGGAGGCGCAGGGCCGTGGTCTTGCCGCAGCCCGAGGGGCCGAGCAGGGTGAGGAACTCCCCCTCTCCGATCCTGAGGTCGAGGCCGGGCAAAACCGTTTTGTCTCCAAAACTTTTCCGAACGGCGGCGAATTCGACGAGAGCGGACATGATCGGCACGGCGAGTGGATGATGACGGGTTACGCTAACACGTTCGCCGCGACGCGCAAGAGCGCAGCGAAAGTCCACCGCCGCCCGGCTTCGCGCTACACTGGCGGCCTGCTTTGCCCCATAACGGTCCGGCGCTTTACCTAGGAGGAGTTCGTGAGCACACCCAATCCCTGGTCACAACACATGCCGTCCCAGAAACCCTGGCCCATAGGATCGATTCTGCTGGTCCTGTTCGCGCTCGGCGGTCTGTTCACGGCCTACTACACGGTGCCGGCGGAATCGACCGGCGTCCTGCTGCGCTTCGGCCGGCATTTGCACAACGTCTCGCCGGGGCTGCATTTCAAGCTGCCTTTCGGCATCGACGAGGTGATCAAGGTGCCGACCGAGCGCCAGTTGAAGCTGGAATTCGGCATGAAGCGGCCTTCCGACAACATCACCAACCCGGACCAGGTGGGCATCGATCCGCTCAAGGAACGCTCGATGGTGACCGGCGACCTGAACGCCGCGCTGGTCGAGTGGGTGGTGCAGTACCGCATCACCGAGCCGGAGATCTATCTGTTCGAGGTGCGCGACCCCGGCCTGACCCTGCGCGATCTGTCCGAGTCGGTCATGCGCGAGATCATCGGCGACCGCACCGTGGACGAGATCATCACCATCGGCCGCCAGGAGATCGAGGACACCTCGCTGACCCGGCTGCGCGAACTCGCGAACCGCTATCACCTGGGCGTCATGGTCAACCAGGTGCAGCTCAAGAACGTCGATCCGCCGGTGCCGGTGCAGCCCTCCTTCAACGAGGTCAACCGCGCCCAGCAGGATCGCGAAAACGCCATCAACCTGGCCAACGGCGAGTACAACAAGGCCGTGCCCCGCGCCCGGGGCGAGGCGGATCAGGCCATCTGCGGGGCCGAGGGCTATCATTTCAAGCGCATCAACGAGGCCGAGGGCGACGTCGCCGCCTTCAACGCGGTGTTGGCCGAATATCTCAAGGCGCCCGACGTGACCCGCGCGCGCATCTATCTGGAAACGCTGGGCGAGGTGCTGCCCAACGCAAAGCAGGGCATCGTCATCGACGAGTCGGTCCAGCAGATCCTGCCCATGCTGCCCCTGCCCACGTCAATGACCGGAGCCGCCAAATGAAAACCCGATTCCTGAGCATCGCCGGCGCCCTGCTGGCGGGACTGATCCTGCTTCTGTCCCTGTTCACCGTCCGCCAGACCGAGCAGGTCATCATCACCCAATTCGGCCGCCCCATCGGCGATCCCATCACCGAGCCGGGCCTGCACTTCAAGCTGCCCCTGGTCCAGCAGGTCAATCGCATCGACAAGCGCTACCTGGCCTGGGATGGCCCCATGGTGGAGATGTCCACCAAGGACAAGACCTACATCCAGGTCGATACCTTCGCCCGCTGGCGCATCACCGATCCCATGCAGTATTTCCTCCGGCTGCGCGACGAACGCAGCGCCCAGTCGCGGCTGGAGGACATCCTCGGCAGCGAGACCCGCACGGCGGTGGCGCGGCATGAACTGATCGAGGTGGTGCGCACCGACAAGCTGCGCAAGCCCCTGCAGGATGAGAGCACCGCCATGCTCGCCGGAGTCGGTGCGCTGGGCGTGCTGCGTCCCATCCAACACGGCCGCACCGAGATCGAGAGGAACATCTTCGAGGCCGCCGCGCCCAAACTGGCGGAGTTCGGCATCGAGTTGCTGGACATCCGCATCAAGCGGCTCAACTACAACCCCGAGGTGCTGGAGCGCATCTACCAGCGCATGATCAGCGAGCGCCTGCAGATCGCCCAGCGCTTCCGTTCCGAGGGCGAGGGCGAGGCGGCGCGCATCCACGGCAACAAGGATCGCGACATCAACGAGATCAAGTCCACCGCCTACAAGCGGGTGCAGGAAATACGCGGCGAGGCCGACGCCAGGGCCACCGAAATCTACGCCAAGGCCTACAACCAGAATCCCCAGGCGGCCGACTTCTACCGCTTCACCAAAAGCATGGACACCTATCGCAAGATCATCGGCGGCGAGTCCACCGTGGTCTTGTCCACCAACAGCGATTTGTTCTCCTTGCTCAAGCGGATTGAGCCGAAGGGACGCTGAACCTGACCCTGCAATGGCCCGCCGCAGGCTGTCCATGCGGCGGGCTTCCCGGCCATCCACCCTGCCGGGGGACACATGCCCCGTACCGTGTAGGGCCAACGATTGTTGGGGGTTCCGCCTAAAGGCGGTTCGGCGCGTGCGAGAGCCAGGGGACAGGGTGTGGCGAGCAGGGTGCTGAACCGCGTCAACGCGGGACTCCCAAGCTAATCACCTTTAGGTGAATGCCCTTGACAAGCTTCATTTCCAATCTTACATAAATAACCGCGCCATTTTTCCGGTTATTCATGATCCGGCATCTGAATCGAACGAAATGCCCGCGAATTTGCGCCCAGAACCGTCCCGGGCTAGGGCGCCGGACCGACCCCCGGCGTAGGGGTCGGTTGTCGCATTCTTCTTTTAATCCATATCAACGGGGGAACCGCCATGCGCGCTAGATCTCTTCACACAACCAACATCCTTTCGCTAGCCCTGCTCTGGCTGCTGTTTCCGTGCCTGATCCGGGCAGCGCCGACCATCGCCTCGTTCAGCCCGGCCCGGGGCACCTACAACGCCGTGGTCGCCATCAATGGCTCGGGCTTTACCGGCACTACGCGGGTGACATTCAACGGGATGGCGGCAAAGTTCACCGTCGCCTCGGACGCCAGGATCACCGCCCGCGTGCCACCCACCGCCGGCGCCGGACCCCTCGGCGTCATCACGCCGGCCGGCGCGGCCACCAGCGCCGACGCGTTCACCGTCACCCTCGGGTCCGCCCTGTCGCCCACCGTGGGGCCGCCCAACACCAAGGTTACGCTCTATGGCCTGGGCTTCCAGCCCTATGCGGCGGTGGATGTGTATTTCGACACCACGAATACCGCCCTGGCGCTGGCCAACGAGACGGGAAATTTCTCCATCCGGGTCAAGGCCCCCGCGAGCGCACTTCCCGGTACCCACTGGATCTCCGCCGTGCAAAAAAACTCCTTGCTGGGCGCGCAATCGGCCTTCACCGTCCGCACGAACTGGGCGCAGTTCCATAACCAGAACGCAGCCAACCGCTACAACGTCAACGAAAACGTCCTGAACCCCGCGAGCGTGATGGATCTGGACATAGGCTGGATCGGCGCCACCGGCGGCACCATTTATTCCTCCCCGGCGGTGGCGGACGGCGTCGTGTACGTGGGCTCCTATGACGGCAGGCTCTACGCCTTCAAGGTGGGCTGCGGCAGCGGCGGGGCGGAATGCGCCCCGCTGTGGACCGGCCGCACCGGCGCTGCCATTGATTCCTCCCCGGCGGTGGCGGGCGGCGTCGTGTACGTGGGATCCACCGACAGCAAGCTCTATGCCTTCAAGGTAGGCTGCGGCAGCGGCGGAGCGGAATGCGCCCCGCTCTGGACCGGCCGCACCGGCGGCACCATTTTTTCTTCCCCGACGGTGGCGGGCGACGTCGTGTACGTGGGTTCCCACGACAGCAAACTCTATGCCTTCAAGGTGGGCTGCGGCAGCGGCGGGGCGGAATGCGCCCCGCTCTGGACCGGCCTCACCGGCGGTATTTCTTTTTCCTCCCCGGCGGTGGCGGCCGGCGTGGTCTATGTGGGTTCCGAAGACGGCAAGCTGTATGCCTTCAAGGTGGGCTGCGGCAGCGGCGGGGCGGCCTGCGCCCCGCTCTGGACCGGTCTCACCGGCGATATCATTTTTTCCTCCCCGGCGGTGGCGGGCGGCGTGGTCTACGTGGGTTCCCGAGACGGCAAGCTGTACGCATTCAACGCCGGCTGCGGCAGCGGCGGAGCGGCCTGCGCCCCGCTCTGGACCGGTCTCACCGGCGATATCATTTTTTCCTCCCCGACGGTGGCGGGCGGCGTCGTGTACGTGGGTTCCTTTGATCGCAAGCTCTATGCCTTCCCGGTGGGCTGCGGCAGCGGCGGGGCGGCTTGCACTCCGCTATGGACCGGCCTCACCGGCTGGGTCATATATTCCTCCCCCGCGGTAGCGGGCGGCATAGTTTACGAGGGATCCGCGGATAACTATCTTTATGCTTTCAGGGTCGGTTGCGGCAGCGGCGGGGCGGCCTGCGCCCCGCTGTGGGCCGGCCTCACCGGCGCTACCATCAGTTCTTCCCCGGCGGTGGCCGACGGCGCGGTCTACGTGGGTTCCCAAGACGGCAAGCTGTACGCCTTCGACCTCTCGTCCAGTTCGTCGGCCTTGGCTAATAGAGCGCTCAGCCGACCGACGCCCCGGCCGCGGCTGGAAGACCTGAAACCCGACCCAACCCTCAAGCCGGCGCTCTCCAACTAAACCTCCCGCCGGTCAGCGATATCTGCTATCCGCCCGCCTTCCCGAAAAATCGGGGAGTCGGGCGGACTTTCATCCCGGGCGCATTATCCCATTGGGCTGCCATGCCGGTACAAGGGGCCAGGGATTGTATTGACCCGCGTTGACACCATTCTTTGTAAATGCCGGAATCCCCTTACAGGGACGTCAACCCGCCTTCGTCTGGCGCCTTGATTGGGGACTGATGGAACAGCCGGCTACCTTCCATGGCGCTGGATTCCGCCATCCATGGACGGAATGACGGAGCTCAAGCCAAAAGGAGAATGGCCGGGACAGTCCTACCCAGGACCACCCCGGAACTCTCTTGTGCTATCGTGTTCCATTAATGACGCACAATACCCCTTTGAGCCGGCTTTATGGAACACGGAGGCAGTCATGGCCAAACCGCGGACTCGATCCCATTCACGCTATGCCCTGGATGCCGTCGAGCTGTTGGGGCTGTTGATCCACGATGCGCGGGTAGCCCGGGAGCTGACTATTTCCGAGTTGGCGGAACGCGCCGGCGTGTCGCGCGGCCTGGTCCACCGGATCGAGAACGGCGATGCGGGCTGCTCCATCGGTGTGGTGTTCGAATTGGCGGCAATCGTCGGACTGCGGCTCTTCGATGCCGAACCGGACAGATTGAACCAGCACCTGACCAGCGCGCGCGACAGGCTCGCCCTACTGCCCAAGGCCGTCCGCCCCAGCCGGAGGGCCGTCAAGGATGATTTCTAGAACAAGCCCGGACGAAGCCTATGTCTGGATTTGGTTGCCCGGCGCCACCGAACCGGTGATAGCCGGTCGTCTCTTCCGTGATGGCAACCGCCTGAGTTTCAACTATGGCCGCGGTTACCTGCGAAGAGCCGATGCCATCCCTCTCTATGCTCCCGAATTACCGCTCAGATCTGGCGCCATTCCGCCCCGGAATGGCCTGCATCTGGCCAGTTGCCTGCGCGACGCCGCGCCCGATGCGTGGGGTCGTCGCGTCATTCTGAACCGTTTGTTCGGGGTGAAGGGTAGAGCGGCGGAAACCGGTTCAATCGATGAACTCACCTATTTGCTGGAATCGGGCTCCGACCGGATAGGGGCGCTGGACTTCCAACCCTCACCGACCGAATACACGCCGCGCATGGCGCAATCGGCGACCCTGGAACTGCTCATGACGGCGGCCGATCACGTCGATGCCGGGATTTCGCTCACTCCAGACCTTGACCAGGCTCTGTTGCACGGCACCTCTCTGGGTGGCGCTCGACCCAAAGCCATGCTCGAAGAGAATAACCAGAAGTGGATCGCCAAATTTTCCCTCTCGTCCGACACTTACAACATGGTCAAGGCCGAGTTCATCGCCATGCGGCTGGCCTCCCGGCTAGGCCTTGACGTCGCGCCGGTCAGGCTGGAGCGAGTACTGGGCAGGGATATTCTGTTGGTGCAGCGCTTTGATCGCGAGAAAACAGGCGATGGCTGGCGCCGTAGGGTCATGGTCTCCGCGCTGACCCTGTTCGGTCTCGATGAAATGATGGCCCGTTACGCCAGTTACCAGGATCTGGCCGAGATCATTCGGCACCGCTTCACCACGCCCACGGCGACGCTACGCGAGCTGTTTGGCCGACTGGTATTCAACATCCTATGCGGCAACACGGACGATCACGCGCGCAATCACGCGGCTTTTTGGGATGGCGCGCACCTGACTCTCACCCCCGCCTATGACGTCTGTCCACAACTCCGGGTGGGTCATGCGGCAAGCCAGGCCATGCTGATCACCGGTGAAAAACGCATGAGCACCCTGGCGAACTGTCTGGAGGCCGCGCCCCACTTTCTATTGGCTCCCGACATGGCATGGGGCCTAATTGCCGGCCAGATCGCAAGGCTACGGGCGGAATGGGATACGGTCTGCGAAGAGGCCACCCTGACCGAGGTGGACAAATCCTTGTTCCTGCAGCGCATGTTTCTCAACCCCTTCATTTTTGAAGGATCTCCCGACCGACTGCGGCCCGGTTAGCCAAGATCGAGAGAGAGGCGTCCTCCCCCGCCGGCAGCCCCCCGTGTCGCAATACCCGCCGGCTGATGGCGAGGTCCAGCACCTCGCGCTGGCCGGGCGTGACGAGGGTGAAGGCCTGGCTGGCGCGGGTGATGCCGGTGTAGAGCAGCTCCCGGGTCAGGATGGGGTTGGGCCGGTCGGGCAGGACCAGGGCGGCATGGGTGAATTCGGAGCCCTGCGCTTTGTGGACGGTCAGCGCGTAGACCGTCTCCACCGCTTGCAGGCGGCTGGGCAGGACCCAGTGGATGCCCTCGCCCGCCGCCGACGGGAACGCGACGCGGAGGCGTTCGGTCCCGTCCCGCGCGTCCGGCACCTGCAGGGCGATGCCGATATCGCCGTTCATCAGCCCCAGGCCGTAATCGTTGCGGGTGACCAGCACCGGCCGGCCTTCGTACCAGCCCTCGGTCCGCGCGATCAGGCCGGCCTGACGCAGCCACTGGGCCACACGCCGATTCAGCCCCTCCACACCCCAGGCCCCGCGCCGCACGGCGCACAGCAACTGGAACCGCGCCTGCGCCTGCAGGACCTGATGCGCCCATTCGTCGCGATCGGCGCAGTCGGAATCCCGCTCCGGCCGATCATGATCCAGGCACCGCAGATAGTGAGCGTAGCCCGTGGCCAGCGGTGCTTCGGCCTGGGCCGATTGGCCGATGGCCAGCCGCTCCAGGGGCGTGACATCCTCCGCCCTGAGCAGGAGCCGGGCGATATCGGGAAAACCCTCCCGCCAGATGGCCGCAACCCGGCGGGTATCGCCGGCGTTGACCGCGCGCGCCAGGGCGCCGATGCCGCCGCCGGCGGAGAAGCGATGACTGTGGCGCAGCATGACCACGGCTTGATCGAGCGGGCTGCCCTGCTCGTCGATCCACTCCGCCGGCAGGTCCTCTCCGCTCGTCTCGCGCAGCCAGTCGCGGGTGGCGGCCGTGTAGCGCCCCGCCTCGGCGCGCCGGCAGAGCGAGCCGAGCACGGCGCCCGCCTCCACCGAAGCCAACTGGTCCTTGTCGCCCAGCAGGATGAGCCGCGCCCGCTCCGGCAGGGCGGCGAGCACGGCCGCCATCAGCTCCAGATCGATCATCGAGGCCTCGTCGATCACCAGCACGTCCAGCGCCAGGGGATTGCGCGCGTCGTGCCGGAACTGGCGGGTGTCCGGGCGACTGCCCAGCAAGCGGTGCAGGGTCGTCGCCTGGTGCGGGATGGCGGCGCGGATGGCGAGACCCTGGTCGAGCCGGTCCAGCGGCAGGCGCTCGATGGCGGTGGCGATGGACTGATTCAGGCGCGCGGCGGCCTTGCCGGTGGGCGCCGCCAGCCGAATGCGCAGCGGGCGCGCCGTTCCGGCTAGCGCCAGGGATTGCAGCAGGGCCAGCAGCCGGACCACCGTGGTCGTCTTGCCCGTGCCGGGACCGCCGGTGATGATGCCGAAGTCTCCACGCGCCGCGAGGGCGCAGGCGATCTTCTGCCAGTCGATCGGGATCGCTCCGGCCGCCGCCGAGGCGGGCGGAAACAGCGTATCCAGCGTTCGCCTGAAGGCGGCGACCGGCAGGCCGCTCGACCGCGACACCCCCACACGCAAGCGCCGCTCGATACCCGCGCGGACGGACTGCTCGTACTGCCAGTACCGGCGCAGATAGAGCCGCGCGCCCACGCGCACCAGCGGCGTGGAACCCGCCCCCATCCCGACCAGATCCGGGTCGTCCAGCGCGGCCAGCCAGCCGTCCAGATTCAACCCGCCCAGCACGTCTTCTGGCCTGGGCAGCGGCTGGAGACCGCCATCCTCCTGGGGCCAGAAGTCTTCCGGCGGCAGCGAGAGGGCGCGGGCCAGATCGTCCAGGGTGACCGCCAAGTCCAGACAGGCGTGGCCCCGGCCCAGTTGATGGCTGGCCAGGGTGGCGGCCAGGATCAGCCAGGGGCTGGCGGCGGGCGCTTCCCGCCGGAGGAATTCGCCGAAGGCCAGATCGAGCGGCCGCAGCCAGCCCGCCTCGGTCCAGCGGCGGAGGATTTCCCGCAGTGCCCCGGCCTCGGCGTGAGCGCCTCCGGTTGACGCCGTGGGCGCCTTCGCTCCGGGCATCACGGGCGGTCTCCCGGCGGCGAAGACGAGATGAGCGCGTCGAGCGACTCGATCAGCGCCGCCGCCGGCCGCTCGACATGCAGTCCCTGCCCGGGAGCCAGGGTCCCGCGCAGGAACACGTAGATCGCCCCGCCGACATGGCGGTCATAGTGGTAATCCGGCAACCGGGCCCGCAACAGCCGATGCAGGGCCAGGAGGTACAGCACGTACTGGAGTTCATAGCGCTCCTCCAGAATCGTCCGCCGCATCGCTTCCGGCGTGTAGGCGGCATCGGACGCGCCCAGCCAGTTCGACTTGTAGTCCAGCACGTAATAGCGGCCACCGTGCTCGAACACCAGATCCATGAAACCTTTCAGCATGCCGTTCAAGTATCTGGGCTCCAAGGGGGGGCGGGATTCGCCTGCCAGCGTCCAGGCGGTCACCTCGTCGTCGATCGCCCGGGCATCGGTGGCGCGGATCACCAGCCAGAACTCCAGTTCGGCCAGGGCCACGGAAAGCCCACCGAGCGTAATCGCGCCCGCCGCCATACCGTTCACGGGGGGCAGCCGCAGCGGCGTCGCCAGGAAATGCCGCAGCCACTCGGTCAAGGGGTCGATCCAGTGTTGCCAGCCCCGGGGTTGACAGCGCCGGGCGACCTGGTCGCGCAGCCGCTCGGGCCGCGCCAGGCTATCGGCGAAGCCCTGGCCCGCGGCCCATTCCAAGAGATCGTGCAGGAAGGTGCCGGCCTCCGGTCCGCGCGGGAACCCATGCAGCAGCCCCAGCGAAGGCCCGGCGGCGGCCCCCGGCGGGCTCTCGACCACCGCGGCGGAACCCGAGAGGTGTTCCTGAAAGGTTTCCTCGCGAGGCGTGTCGAACGCCGCCGGAATGGCGGCGCCCGCCTTCCTCAAGGCGGAGTAACTGGCCACCCACCAGGTTTCGCGCAAGACCCGCGCCGATACCCGCGCCGGACCGATGGTCGCCGCGCGTCCGGGCCGGAAGCGATCCTCGGTGGGCGACGGGGCCGGCTGGACCCGGAAGGATGGGCAGGCGCCCGCCCATTCCGCGAGGGCCTGCTCCAAGCCCGCGGGGTCCATGGGGATGCCGCCATTCATCAGATAGCCCAACGCGCCACGGTGAAAATCCTTGATGACGCCAACCCCCAGCCAGGTCGCGTGGCGGGCGCGGGTCAGCGCGACATACAGCTTGCGCAGATCCTCGCCCAGCCGCTCCCGGTCGGCGCGCGCCAGGCCCTCCGGACTGACCTCCAGGTCGAGTCGCGGACGACCGTCATCGTCATGCCATTGCAGCGGCAGATCCTTTTTGGTGATGGGCCTGACCTGGGCGGCGAAGGGCAGGAACACCAGGGGGTATTCCAGGCCCTTGGCTTTGTGGACGGTGACGACCTGCACCAGATCGGCGTCGCTCTCCAGCCGGATTTGCCGGTCGCCGGGATCGCCGCCGTTCTCGCTGTCGCGAATCTGTTCGGCCAGATGGCGAAGCAGCGCCTGCTCGCCCTCGAGGCTGGCGCTGGCCTCCTGCAGGAGTTCGGCCAGGTGCAGCAGGTCGGTCAGCACCCGTTCGCCGTGGTGCGTCCTTCCGGCGGCTTCCCCGCCCAGGCACCGCGCCGGGACCTCGAAATCGTCGAGCAGCCGCCGCAGCATCGGCAGCACGCCCTGCCGGCGCCAGCCATCGCGGTAACCGCGAAACCGCGTGACCCGCTCCTCCCAGACGGTCTCGTCGCGGTTCAGCGTGTCCAGTTCGGCCCAGTCGATGCCCAGCGTGGCCGTCGCCAGCGCCG
>Ga0233420_10000532_pt1 | contig 16039 bp, 13 predicted proteins | sample Watercolumn_Mata_4_FD_183009 | JGI IMG/M metagenome (GOLD analysis project Ga0233420, IMG submission 183009) | Freshwater microbial communities from Lake Matano, South Sulawesi, Indonesia - Watercolumn_Matano_2014_102_MG | ecosystem: Environmental > Aquatic > Freshwater > Lake | place...
TCACTCTTTATTCACACCGGTAAGCTGAATATTGACTATATTTTTACTTCGATTGCGGTTCTTGGAACGACGGTTACTCTCTGGGGGCAGTTCTTTATAAATAGCTCGATAAAGGATAAAAAAATCACTACTGCCAGACTGAAATATGAACGTTTGGAAGTGTATATTGGCTCGTTTTTGACTGATTTATTTTCGCTTTTCATGATGGTTGCGGTTATAGCGACATTATTTAAAAACGGCATAGTAATTAAAGATGCCGCAGAAGCTGCTCTTGCAATTAAGCCATTTGCTGGAGAACTCGCAGGAATATTTTTCGGATATGGACTTTTGATTGCAGGAATACTGGGATGTATTATTGTTCCCCTATCAACTGCGTATGCGTTTGCAGAATTTTTTGGATACGAAGGAAGTCTCGACACCGACTTCAAAAAAAGCAGACTGTTTTACAGTTTTTTCCTGCTTCAAATCTTTCTCGGTGTTGTGATTGCTTTTTTGCCGCAGATTTCGCTCTTTAAAATAACGCTCGTTGCGAATTTTATTAACGGACTCATCTTGCCAGTTATGTTTTATTTTCTTTTTCGATTTGCAAATGATGAAGAGCTATTGGGAGATTATAGAAATAATGCCTTTCAAAATGTTATGCTTATTGGATCCGCGGCATTGATCTCAATCGGAGCAATTGTTGCGACATTTGGAGTTTTCTTGAAGATATGAAAAAATGCATTGTTGTTGCGGACTGGGGTGATGATTCTTTAAATCGACAGGAGTTTAAATCTGTTGTTGAGGGTTTTGCAAAAGATTCTGGCGTGGTGAATATTGGATTTATTTCATCTACTCCGTCAACGATTCACACCTCATTTTTAGTCTCGCAGATTATTGAGACAGAAGAGCGATATGGAAGGCCGAATAATACTATTGTTTTTCAGAATACAGATCCACGACTACAGACAGAGGCTGGCGTCAAAGAGGCAAAAGGAGCCCAATTTATGGTTATGAAACTGAAATCGGGTATTTTTGTTTGCGGTCCAAATGCAGGATACGATTTTTCGTTGATAAAAGAAAAAGTTGACGAACTCTATTATTATTCTGGACTTGACGGAGGCAGTCAGTTTCGATCGAGAGATATGTATGCAAGAGTATGTGCTCATTTAATGGATGGAATGGAAGACGAACTCGAGCTTGAAGAGACATCATTTACTGATATTCCAGAACTAAAGGGATATTATGTAGGACATATAGATAACTTCGGGAATATTAAGACCACAATTACTCATGAAGAACTGAAAGGAAAGTATGAGTTCGGAGATGAAATAAAGATCGGCATTAATACTGTCGAAAAACATGCAATCTTCGCTGCAAATCTCTTCGGAGCAGAAAGAGGAAAGCTAGTAGTTTACCCAGGATCTTCCGGAAAAAAAGAAAATACCTATCTTGAAATTTCGGTTTGGAGACATTTTACCGAAAAAGATACTTCAACCGGAGCTCGTATTTTTAACCATCCGAGGCCTGGCGCAGAAATAAAACTTGACTAACATTTAGTCTAATAAACGGGCTAGGAAAAAGAAAAAAAATAGAAAGGAGGTGATCCATCCGCTCCTTCCAGAACGGATACCTTGTTACGACTTAACCCCCATCGCCGGAAATATTCTCCCGAGTAAAACTCGGTTCAAATTTTCCCGACTTTGTTGGCTTGACGGGCGGTGTGTGCAAGAGGCAAGAACGTATTCACCGCGGCATAGCTGATCCGCGATTACTACCAATTCCGCGTTCATGAGGTCGGGTTGCAGACCTCAATCCCCACTGAGAACAAATTTAAGGGATTTGCATAACCTTGCGGTCTCGCAAAGCCCGTTGTTTTGTTCATTGTAACATGTGTGTAGCCCAGGGTATAAGGACCATGCTGACTTGACGTCTGCCCCTCCTTCCTCCCCGCCAAAGGCAGGGCAGTTCCTCGAGACACTTGTAACTCGAGGTAGGGGTTGCGCTCGTTGTCCCACTTAAGGGCACTCCTCACGGAACGAGCTGACGACAGCCATGCAGCACCTGTCCAAGCCTTCTTGCGAATCTCCTATGTTTCCATAGAATAGGACGCTTGGATGTCAAACCCTGGTGAGGTTCTTCGGTTCGTTTCGAATTGAACCACATGTTCCACTGGTTGTGTGCCTCCCCGCCAATTCCTTTGAGTTTCAACCTTGCGGCCGTACTCCCCAGGTGGTCTGCTTAACGGGTTACCTTCGCCACACCTTCGCATAAATGCGAAGATGCAGCTAGCAGACATGCGTTTAGAGCTAGGACTACGCAGGTCTCTAATCTGCTTCGCTCCCCTAGCTTTCGTGTCTCAGTGTCAGTTTTCTTTCAGAGACTCGCCTTCGCCACTAGTGTTCCCTAGGGTATCAACGCATTTCACTACTCCTCCCTAAGTTCCAGTCTCCCTAAAGAAAACTCGATCCCGATAGTTTTTCTGCCTTTCCTAAGGTTAAGCCTTAGTATTTAAACAAAAACTTATCGGAACACCTACACTACTTTTTACACCCAGTAAAACCGGATAATGTTTGGGGCCCACGTATTACCGACGCTTCTGGCACGCAGTTAGCGGCCCCTTTCTAGTGAGGTACCGTCAAATCGCCCATTGGGCGACCTTCTTCCCTCACCACAGTAGTTTACGCTCGTTAGAGCTTCTTCCTACACGCGGCGTCGCGCGGTCAGACTTTCGTCCATTGCCGACTATTCCTGATTGCTGCCTCCCGTAGGAGTGGGGGCCGTGTCTCAGTCCCCCTCTGGCTGTCCATCCTCTTAGACCAGCTACTCGTAATAGGCTTGGTAGGCAGTTACCCTACCAACTACCTGATAAGACGCAGGTCCATCCTTATTCGAATAGTTACATCCTTTCCTCGTAAAGAGAATATGGAGAGTTATCCCCGCTTTCGCGGAGCTATGCTCCAAATAAGGGCAGGTCCCTACGTGTTACTCAGCCGTCCGCCACTACCCTGTCAAAAGACAGAGACGTTCGACTTGCATATCTCAGGCACGCCGCCAACATTCATCCTGAGCCAGGATCAAACTCTTAAAAAAGAGTCCGCGATAGCGATTCTTATAATCGCGTATCGGGATCCTAACCCGTTTATTAAGACTAAAAATTATTGGCTGGATAGTTGTCAAAGTACTTAAAACAAAATTCAATTTTATAAAAACAGAATGATATTGTCAACGGAATTTATCCAACTGCAAGTTTCACAATATGATCAAAATTTTTTGAAAGTTTTATGAGGCCATTTATTGTGGCATGTTGAACGTCCTCAATTCTGTAAACGTCCATTTTTATTTCTTTTGAGAAAAATTGATCAATCCCTTCGATCTGTGCAAGACCCCCTGTCAATATTATACCTCGGTTCAAAAGCTCATCAAGAATTTCTGGAGGTGAATTTTCGATAAGCTCTCTAATTCCGTCGGCAATTTGGTTAAAGTTTGTAAGAAGAGCCTCCTTAATATCCGAGGAAGTAATGCGAACCGATTTAGGCAATCCGGTTTCAAGCGATTTTCCTCTAATAGTTGTTGTTTTTTCAGTATTGGTAAAGTTCAAAAGCTCGATTTTAAGAGATTCACAAGTAGCCTCACCGAGAATTACTCCATACTTAAGATAAGTATAATTATAGATAAGTTTATTCATATGGTCGCCGGCAGTTTTTAGTGTCTTATGGGAAACAATTCCACCACTACTGATTATCGACAACTCAATTAGTCCTCCACCTAAGTCAACAACTAGATTTGGTTGGTGAGAAAAAATATGAAGATTACATCCGGAAGCTGTCGCTAACGACTTTTCGATTAGATAGACCTCAGAACAACCTGCTTTCAGAAGGGCTTCTTCGACAGCCTTTTGCTCAATTTCTGTTGCTATTGTCGGGACAACGGAAATTGCTCGTATTGGAGGTTTAATAATTCTGTTTGAAAAATAAAGAAATACCGATTGCTCCAAGAATTTTCTTATCATAGCAACTTCTGCGTCAAAATCAGAGATGACCCCATTGACAACCGGCCGTATGATTTTTATGAAGTCAGGAGTTTTTCCTAAAATTGACTTGGCCTCTTTTCCAAAAAAAATAAACTCCTTAATTCTTGAATTAAAGCCCAAATATGTCGATTCCCGCAAGATAATACCTTTGTTCCTGATACCAATCTTCGTTTGCGAGGTTCCTAAGTCGAAATAAATTTCAACATGAGCGAAGGGGAATTTGATTTTTGCTAGGTTTTGGATAAAATTAAACATACCTTTACTTTTATGTTACAAAAGATTCTCCAACTATTATATTACTCGCTTTTCTTCTTTACGCCTCTTATCATGACTTCTGCGACATCGGAACTCTTTGAGTTTAACAAGATGATGTTTATATATGGTATCACTATTTTTGTTTGTTTTGTTTGGTTTCTTAAAATGATTCGCCAAAGGCGAATTATACTGAAAAAATCACCATTTGATATACCTCTTATACTATTTGTAAGCTCACAGGTACTCTCAACAATATTCTCAATTGATAGACATACATCAATATATGGATATTATGGACGGTTTAATGGAGGACTTCTTTCTATTGTTTCCTTTACCATTCTTTATTTTGCTTTCAATTCAAATTTTCTTTCTGGAAACGATGGAATAGGAGAAATAAAAAAAATCTTGAAAACGTCACTTATTGGAAGCTTTCTTGTAGTTCTTTGGGGCCTACCGGGAAAATTAGGATACGATTTAAGCTGTTTCGTATTTATGGGGCAACTCAATAATGCATGCTGGACCGATCAATTTCATCCGAGCGAACGAATGTTCTCAACTCTTGGTCAACCGAACTGGCTCGGCGCATATCTAGTAGTTAATTTCTTTATAGGTCTTTATTTTTTCATGAGGACGATTTTCATTCCGAAATTTGAAGCAAAAAAGCTAGAAAAAAAAGAATATTCAAAAAAAACAAAAAATGATACAACTTTGACAGAAATTATTCTATTTTGCTATCTTTTGCTAAACTTTAGCTCCATTCTCTTTACCCGTTCACGATCTGCTTTAGCATCCGTTTTCGTAGGTTTGTTTGTGTTTATTGTATGCGTGATATTTTACTTTGCAAAAAATATAAGTTTATATAAGAAGCAATTTAAACACATAGCGCTGTTTCTTTTTATAATTGCAATATCAGTCTTTATTTTTAAAACTGGAGTACAAAAAATAGATAGATATCTTGATTTTTCACCTGTTTTAAAATACCAAAAACAAAATGATAAACCGAAAGCCATATCTAATCCCCAACCATCTGGCTATAAAGTTCAGATTTCAGAGTCCCTTGATATTAGAAAAATTGTTTGGAAGGGTGCAATTGATTTGGCAAACAAATTTCCTTTGTTTGGCTCTGGAGTTGAGACATTTGCATACGCGTATTATTTCGTCCGTCCAATCGCGCATAATGCTACATCCGAATGGGATTACTTATATAATAAAGCCCATAATGAATATTTAAACTTTATTGCAACAACAGGCTATATTGGTTTGTCTATGTATTTATTAATAATTGGGAGTTTTATAGTCTTTACCCTGAAAGGACTACATTATTTTTACATTAAAGATGATACAGATAATTTTTTACTATTGTCTGCTTTATTATTTAGCTATTTCTCAATTTTATTAACAAATTTTTTCGGTTTTTCGACAACCACGATAAATCTCTTTTTTTATTTTTTGCCTGCTGTAATCATGTCAATTCATTACGTTCAAAATAGTAACTTAGAGGAAACAGTAAACATTAAAGCGCTTTCCTTAAATCAGTGGATATATGTTGTAGTGGTTACTGTGGGCACAGTGTTTTTAATATTGTTTAACCTCAACTATTTTTTGGCAGATGTTGCGTACGCGAAAGCCGATATGTTTTCAAAAACTGGTGATTACCAATCCTCTGCAACACTTTTAACCAGAGCACTAAAAATGAAGTATGAACATGTATACGAAGATAAACTGTCATATGTATTGGCAAATCTTGCGACAATCGCTTCTTACCAAAAACAGCCGCAATTGGCTCAACAAATTATGTCTTTAGCAGACGATTATAATAAAAGAAGTATTACAGCCTCCCCAAAAAACGTCTTATATTGGAAAACTAGAGCAAAGAACGAATATCTTTTTTATCAAATTAGTCTAGATAGGCAAAGGATTGAGAATGGAATTTTTTCCTTACTTGAAGCACAGAAAATTGCTCCTACTGACCCAAAAATACCTTATAGTTTAGCTATTTTTGATTCTTTATTATATGATGAAGAAAAACAAACCAGTAAAAAAAAATCATATGAGGCTCAATCATTAATGGAAATAGAGAAGTCTATCCGTTTGAAGTCTGATTATAGAGATAGCTATTTGCTTAAGGGACAGTTATTAATAAAATATGGGAAATCAACTGAAGCCAGACGAGTATTTGAATACATATTGACTAACCTAAACTCGTCAGACGAAGAAGCAAAAAGAGAACTTCAGACACTATGATTTAAGGACTAATATCCGGACTTGATAGTACCCAAACGCATCGATTTGCTGGAGTTCCATCTTGATAAAAACACGTACTAGGACATGTCATTGAAGGTGCAGTAAAACTAGTGTAAGGTAATTTCTGTTGAGTATTTTCCAGGCAGGCATATAAACGGTATGAATTACCGTTTAACGAATATTCATAGTTCATGCTGCCTACTGGATCATTCGGAAGCTTTTGCATATATATCTTGTTGCTAACGTCATCCTTTAATTGCTGTCCAAAATAAAGTCCATATGTTCCTGTAGGTGTTGGATAGGCCCTTTTATCCTCATAGTACATTTCGAGACTTTTTTGTACCTGTTCGAGATCTGTTATTCTCCGAGCATCTCTCCCTTTTTTTATTGAAGTGAAAAAACTGCCTGATACCATAGCAGACAAGACAGCGAATATAATAATCGCAATTAGAAGTTCAAGCAATGTAAATCCTCGAGTTCTCAAATTTTGCCTCATACATTTATTGTAAGAAATTCGTTCATGATGTCAAATAGTAAAAAAAGAGCCACTAAATAATAGTGATTATAAAAACTATGGAACATTAAGAAATTAAATAAAAGTAAAGAGGTAACCAGTTTCGAAAAAAACATATTTCTAGTATTCGCGATTACGAATGCATAAATAATAAAAAATAAAATAAAGAGAACAAAGCTTACAAAAATACTGTTATGGGACAGAATAGGAAAATAATGGGTAAGAAAGGTTGAGAAAGAGAGACTGTTTGAAACAGGTGCAGGTATTTTCTGAGGATTAAAAAAAAATATAACATTTCTTAAAAAAGCGTCAGGCTCTCTCAAAAAAAAATAAAGAGGTAAAAGAAAAGGTAAAGAAAAAATCAGAATATTTTTAACAGTAACGAGTTTAGAATATATATGTTTAAAAAGTAACGGATATAACATGATCAAATGTTGTTTGAATGAAAAAAACAATGACAAAAAAATAATAGATTTTGAGTAGTTTTTTCGCATATAGTAATAGAAGAAAAGAAGAAAAAAAGAAAAAATTATTGGATCAAGATACATATGTTCAAGGACATAGAAAGATCTTGGTAAGAATAGAAATAATGCAATAAATACAAAAGAATCGTCTTTCCTTTTTTTCATTGAAAACAATTTATAAATAACGAAAGCAGAAATAAGATTTGACACAGCAATTGAATACCGTGGATCTGAAAACAACAAAACAAATGGTACATGGTAAATAAAGCTAAAAGGCAGATACCCGAAATAATTTGGATCAACATTTAGGTAGACTTTGGTGTAATGGGTATTATAAGGGTTGATTCCCTGCAACAGTTTTAGTGGCGCTTCTTTTTGTTGAATGAAGGCGTCGACATGCGGTTGAGGAGAATTTGTTATGGTCCATACTGAAAGCATGATATAGCTGACTATTATAAGAGGCAAGGTAAAATTTCTTAGTATTGAAATACCCAGATACTGTACTAAAAAAACCATTGCTATTATAAAAATCAATGCATTCCCAAAACCTATACTTGAAGTATTTTGATATAATCCTCCATAGTAAATAGAACTGTAAAAGAGCAATAGTATAAAGGTTAACCTGAGTGAATGATATCTAATGTTCGACTCGAATAAATTGCTTTTTCCAAATATCCTTAATACGAATATAAACGTGATAAAACTCATGATCAAAAAGCTAGGGATAGTAAAAAATCCAAGATTAGGAACAGTTGATAAAAATAGAAGGAACAATACTATCAATTTAGTCTGCATAATACTGATCATTTTAGCATATCTGATTCTTTTTCTAACTCTCAGGAATAGGTTCCTCTTTACACCTGATTTCGGTGAAAGTGATGCGTACCATCTGAATTTATCCCTCAAATATTATTTATCGACCGAGCTTAAAAAAAATCAAATTCCTTTCTGGACAGATGCATTGGAAGGTGGATATCCTCTATTTTCAGAGTCGCAAATAGGTAGCCTTTTTGGGCCAAATATGTTTTTTTTGAAGTTTTTCGATTTTATTAACGCATATAATCTTTTGTTTGTTACTTCTCTATTTTTCCTCAGTGTGGGTTTTTTTCTTTTGCTTCGCGAGTTAGGTGTTGAGGCAATCCAATCTTTGCTTTTTAGCTTCATTTTTACTTTTAATGGTTCTCTAACCTTACGATGGGTGCATCTCAATTTACTTCAGTCATTTTCGATGACTCCTCTTCTCTTTTTTTTATGCCTGCGTATTTATAGAACTCACTCAATTCGTTATTATTTGTCTTTCATTATCTTATTTTCACAGATGTTATACGCCGGACATATGCAAGTAGCTTTTATCGCAACATTAGGATTATTGTCATGGAATATGGCATATGTCTATATTTATTACAAAAAAAATTGGGAAAGGCTAAAACAACTATTAAGATTAAGCGGTCTCATAATTGGAGGTATTATTTTAGCTCTTCCGCAGACTCTTCCTAATTACTTGCTTTCTAAAAACTCAAATCGTTTGGTGACTCTCGATTACAGTAACGCAACTTCTTTTCCTTTTTCATGGACGGAAATAATATCGTTTGTGAAGCCATTCGCATTCGGAAATCCTCGATTAGGAACGTATCCGCCTTTTTCCTCAAATTGGGGAATATATTGGGAAAATACACCATATTTAGGAATAATTTTTTTTATTATACTCATCACTAGCATATTTCTTTTGAGAAAATCGCTATCCTTAACTATTAAATTTACACTTGCATTTAGTGGAATTTTTATTTTACTGGCTTTAGGTAAGAATTCGCCGATTTATTTTATTTATAATTTTCCTCCCTTTAATTTCTTCAGGACGCCATCAAAGTATCTAATAATGACCAATTTTATGCTTATTTTGGGATTGGCATTGTTAGTTGATCAGTTATTTAAAGCATCGATAAATCGTATGATTAAATTGTTGATATTTGTTTTGGTTTGTTATGTGACGATTGACCTAATTAAATTTACATTCCAGTATCACGCGTATGTTCCTGTTAAAAACGTTTTGCGGCCGCCGGCAGTTTTACGGTATGTGGATTCCTCAACCCGCTATATAAGTTTTGGCCAATCGGAAAAATGGAATGAGATATTCTTGAAACAGGGATGGGAAAATCAAAGTAATATTGACGATTATCTTTTCTTCAGGAATTTTCTTTACCCCAATTCCAACCTTTTATTTGGCAAACAGCTATATGGGCTTAATACAGGCACGTTTCATCTGAAAAGAGCGGAATTTCTTAAAGGTCTTCTTCAAAGAAATCCTCAAGATACCTATAATCTCATGCGAATTTTGGGAGTAGGCACAATAATTTCCTCGATACCTCTTGAGGCAAAAGACATATCATTGATAGGAACAACATCTAAGGGACGCACGAATATCTATGTTTACCGCCTTTTAAAAGTGGCTAATAAAGCTTATTATATACCGCATACCCTCAAAAAAATTGAGTATCTTGAGGAATTTAAGGACAAATTAAACACTAAGATCCTGTCAGATGAGGAGAGCGTTGTAGAGAATGTTGGTTTCGGTTCGTGGATAAATGACTCAAGATATGTATTAAAGCCTATTAAGGAATCAGTGTATGACTCTACTTACAGAGGGAGTTTTTCCAAAGAAACTTTTGTAGTATTCCGTCGCAATCTTTATCCCGAGTGGTCTCTCTTCATTGATGGCAGAAAAACGACCATATATCCGGTAAACCTTGTTCATATGGGTATTATTGTCCCTAAAGGAACACACACGATTACTATGAGATACGAAAATAAATATTTCAAATTTGGTCTAATTGGAGCGTTTATTTTTTCTGCAGTATTTGTATGTTACTGGTTCTACGGATTAAAACGATTGTAGCTTAATTGCTTTTTTAAGCTCATACTGCCTTATCCGCCGATTTATCCTAGCTCTATCGGACTCATTGGAGAAGCAATTATTTCCTATGCTTTTTAACTGGTTTATATAGAGGTTGTCTGAATCATTTTTTATTACCTTCACGATTTCTTTCTCTGCCTTAAGACACTCACCTTTTGCAGCAAAATACTTTGACATAAGAAACGAAATGTCAGGATCATCAGGTTGCAAAATTGATGCTTCGTTAAGATGTGTTAGCGCGGTTTTGATTTTCCCATTCTTGATTAAAAAATCAGCACTGTTTTGATGAGCGATACCATAAATTCTCAAGATATCAGTAAGAAATAAATTCTTAAATATCGGATCATCCTTTTTTACCCTTAAGTGAAGATATCTATTTTGTGAATAAGACCAGAATTCCTCAATTTTCTTGAGGTTCTCACCATTTGAACTTTTTGATTCTTTTTCCAATTTAAATAATATTCCTTGAGGAACCCATGTAAATCCCTTGAGACGAGTTAGTTTATATGCATCATTTGAATAAACTGGATATGTGTCGATGTTTGCTTCTATAAATGATTCAATGGAGCGCGGCTCTTTCTTATTAAACCGCAATGTGGGATAAACTGTTTTTAGCGTTTGTTGATAATAATCCATTGTGAGTTTAGACGTGTGAACAATGATTTTTGATTTGTATTTTGGAAACGAGGAATAATATACATATTCGGTATCAAAAAGAACGGTGTCACCTGAAAGGAATATTATTGATTTTTCGGGCGCATTACGTAAAATATCCATTCCGAGTTTTTCGGCCGTATAGTCGTGCTTAAGCGAAGAAAGAACTCTAAAATTCCTAGTATATTGACCGATAGGATAAATAAAAAACAGGAACATAACAAATATAAAAGCAAGTCTATTTAAATTCTCATGGATTATAAATCTTCTTATAAGTTTTTCGATGATACTGATTGTCCATTGAATACCGTAATATATAAGTATGGCAAAGAAAAAATAAAATACATGAAGGAAGCGCTCCATAGTGGCAAAAAAAAAAGTCGATCCGATAGGAAAGTTAGCGTAAAAAAGAAAAAAAGGCCCAAAGAAAAAAATATTAATAAGTACGACATTCATAGGTATTTTTACTAAACGATTTCTTAATCGAAAATAAAAAATAAGGCCAATAATACTTGTAAAAATCCCAAGATACGTAAAGTCATCTTTGATATATAGAAAAAGATTCTTTATCTGAAGAATCCTGTGTCTCGGGAGACTGGTAATAAAAGAACCAGCGGTAAATGTACCATAGTTTTGCCTTGTCACTATGGCAAAAGCTTGCTTGATATCAGTGGCATTTCCCCAGGTTACCGCGGCATGATTCCTGGTAGCAAAGAACATTTGTAAATTGGGCAATAACCCCGCAATAAATAAAAAAAGACAAAACAAAAAGGATAGAAATCTGACCTTGATCTTCATTCGAATAATCCACAAAAGATATAATACTGAAGGCAGTACTAAAATAAATGTATGATGATGCGAAAATGCTAAACCGGATACTAGCGCTAAGATATATAAGTAAATGTTTCTCCTGGTCTTATGAAAAGAAAGTGATGAATAAAAAGTGATTAATACTAAGAGAGTGTTAAGTGGAAACACTTCGGGGACTATTGCATATAGCCAAATAATGTAGGAGAACCCGAGAGCTATTATAGTTGTAATCGCAATTATTTTATTGAAGTCTGACTTAAAAATTAACTGCATAATTTTATACAGCACTATAAAAGATGCCATTGTTGATAAGCTTGAGATTAAAGTTGTCTTTCCGGCTGGAGAAAGACTGAAAGGAAACTGAGTAAACACAATTCCGATCAGCGTATAGAGACTGTAGCCTGGTGGATGGGCAAAACCCCTGGAAAGAATTGCCGATACCAAATCTCCCGCATCTCCTCCATATATGGAGTTGGATAAAGTAATCAAATAGATTAATCCCGTTATAATTAATGGAAGAAAAATCATTCAATAATTATATACTACTTTTATTGAAAGCAGATAAAGCAGTCAGTTGCTGTAGCGGAGCTCGGACAATTTGGAGATATACCTCCACTACTGTCATACTTGGTGTTCGTATCGATTCTAAATGACTTTGATTGAGGTTGAAAACACACTATCATTTGATCTGACGCCAGCCAGTTAACATTAATCTTGTTTAAATTAGATGAGCCACCTCCCAATTCATAAAATCCCGCTTTTAACTCTCCAGCACTCGCCGTCTCAGTTATGGCGCTTGATAATGCTCCCAAATCTCGAGATTCTCCTGTAGCAAATCCCACTGGACCCGCGGTCACCCATGCAAACTGTCCTTTTGCGGCATAATAACGTATTTGAGAATTAAAAAACTCCGCAGCAGTATTTCTCATTGAAGTATCTTTTCCTTTCTTTAACTGTTCAAAAGGGTCAACGGCTGCTAAAAGTCCAACTGCTAGTGCTCCAAGAAGTGCTATAACAATAAGTAGTTCAATTAAGGTGAAACCTTTCACGTAGTCTTTTATTTTAATCATATAAGATAAATATACAGGAAACCTTTTTAACTTGTCAAGTGGTATTGTATATGCTAATATTAGAAATTGGAAATTAGAAATTAGAAATTTTAAGATGGCACCATTACCAAAAAGGAAACATTCAACGCAGAGAAAAGGAAAAAGGTTGGCAAGGAGAAAAATCAACCTATTGAACTTGGTTACATGTAAAAGCTGCAGAAAGAAAAAAATTCCTCATCGCGTATGTAGATATTGCGGAAAATAAATTATGGATGTTCGACATCAAAAACGCACAGCGGTCATTCAAGAATTATATGCGCATAGTTTTTTTCCTGATAAGGTAGACGATCATTATTCTTTTCAAACCAAAGAAATTATTAGAAATACCGATAAGCTTAACGACGAAATACAGAAATTCGCTTCAAAGTTTCCTGTTGCAAAAATTGCAAAAGTTGATTTAGCAATATTACAGTTAAGCGTATATGAACTTATCATTGAGAAGAGAGAACCTCCAAAAGTAATTATCAATGAAGCAGTCGAGCTCGCAAAAGAGTTGGGATCGGATCGTTCATTTGCTTTTATTAATGCAATTCTCGGTAAAATTTATACATCAATGCAAACGAATGAAAAGCAAATATCAGGTTCTTGAAAAAACTATTGGCGTAAAAATAAAAAGTAAGGATCTCTTGGAAAATGTGTTTATACATAGATCTTACCTTAACGAGCATAAAACTTTAGGTCTTACTTCAAACGAGAAGTTGGAATTCTTGGGGGATAGCGTACTTTCCTTGATTACCTCGGTATACCTTTTTAAAAACTATCCATCACTTAAAGAGGGAGATTACACTGAAATCAAATCTGCAATAGTTAAGACCGAGAGCCTTGGCTACGCTTCTTCGGAAATTAAACTTGGCGATTACTTATATTTATCAAGAGGTGAGGAGCTTGGAGGAGGTCGTATCAACAAGAATATTCTCGCTGATTGTTTTGAAGCCCTTATAGGTTGTATTTTCCTTGACCAGAGTTTTGAAAAAGCATATCAGTTTGTATGTGACCATCTTTTCAAAAGAACACTTGATACGATTGTTCAAAGTAAATCTTATTTATCGGCAAAAAGCATACTTCAGGAAAAAATCCAAGCAAAATATAAGATGACGCCAACTTATAAAGTTATTGAAGAAAAGGGGCCAGAACATAAAAGAATTTTTACTGTAGGAGTTTATTTCAATAACAAGCAGCTAGGCTTGGGTACCGCTCCCTCAAAAAAAGAAGCAGAAGAGAAAGCGGCAAAAGAAGCTTTTGAAAAACTTCTCTCAGTATGATACAATAAAAAAATGGCAATAACATTGAGACTTTTACGGCTTGGAAAAAAAAATACTCCTGCATATAGGATAGTTGCGATCGACAAAAGGAAAAAGAGGAATGGAACATACGTTGATGTTGTGGGTTTCTATAATCCTCTTTCGAATCCCCCAGCCCTTGATTTAGACCAAAAAAAAGTCGAAGGTTGGATGAATAAGGGAGCTCTTGTTTCAGAAGGGTTAAGAAAATTATTAAAATACAGAAGAAACTTTAAAAGGGATTAGTCTTACGGGGGTAGTTAAAATCAAATTCTGCCTCAATTGTTGATTCCTTCAAATCCAAATGCACTTTTTCTTTTAAAGAAGCAAGTTCTTGCAGTAGCGATTCTGAGAGAATTGTTGTATTTGTTCTAGTTTTCGAAAGACTTGCATTTTGGCTATAAAAGGTTACATCAATTTTAATTTGCCCTGAAATTTGAGGAGTCAGTTCTATTTTATCTGAAGTTATAAGTCTATCTCCACCAAAATTGTACTCACTGAGAAACTTTAAGAAAGCATTTCTGTCCCCGTTTCCTACAATAGTGAGCTTCAGTTTACCCGGCGTTGAGGATTTTAGCCCTATTGAATAGGAATTGATAACAAAATTAGTTTGTTTTGAGAGCTTGTCGAGGGCATAAATAACCGAAAAATAATCTTCTGTATTAGGAACAAGGGAATTTAGAATTTTAAGACTTGATTCCATATCCTCACTGTTGAGAAAAGCTTTATTAAAAACACCTATTCGTTTTTGCAAGTCTGATACCTCTTTCGTTAATATATCTATTTTTTGATTATTGTCGAAGACTTTCTTACTATTTGTGGAAAGAAGAAAAAGAATGAGGATAACCAATAATACGTTGAAGATAACATAGAGAAGGTTCTCCTTCAATAATCCGATAAGGTATGGACTAATTAGTCGCTTCATGGAGTTCAATAAACCTACCAGTAAATGCTAACTCATAATTTTGTCTTTCTTTGCTGTCGCCTAACGCGCTAAAACTTTTTAGAGACACCTTTTCAAAATTGCTCAAAAATTTATCAGATTCGATAAATCTGAAAAAACTTAATAATTCATCAAAATGGGCAAACGATACGGTAAATGTCACATCTCTGTTTTTAGAAATTAAAAAAGATTTAAGAGTTGCGGATTCAGAACTTTTTGAAAGCGCAGAATTTAATAGATTATAATACGGTAAGGAACGTGCGTCTTCCTTTAAAAAATCCTTAAGCGATTGATATTTGTTCTGGATATAAAAAAGTTGCGCCTCATTCCCCTCCTTATTTTTTAATGATTCGAGAAATGATTCTTTCTGGCTTAATAAATTACCAATTTTGCTATTTTGGTTTATTGCTGAAATAAACAAAAATGCAAATAAAACTACAAGTATGGACAACTGAATAAAAAAAAATATTCTTATAAAAGCAAAAATTTTTTCGATACCTTGATAGTTTTCTCTGCTGGTCAAGAGGTTTAATTTTGTTTTTTTCATCGTAGATTTCCTCCAATGGTTGGTACAAAAAGAGCCATGGTATTTTTATTTTGATCAGCCACCGATGTTTTCTTAATGATCGAATAAGGATTGAGAAGTTCGGTGGTTATAGAAAAAGAATTTTGCAAATATTTTGGGAGATAAATAAATCGATATCCATCATTAACTACAGAGATCTGTTTAATCGAAGTCTGATATTTCTCACTAATAAGATTTATAAAACGCTTTACTTCAAACGTAAATTCCTTTAGAAGAGGAAGAATTACCGATTCGACAGAAACATATGTAGTTTCCTG
>Ga0233420_10000533_pt1 | contig 16032 bp, 13 predicted proteins | sample Watercolumn_Mata_4_FD_183009 | JGI IMG/M metagenome (GOLD analysis project Ga0233420, IMG submission 183009) | Freshwater microbial communities from Lake Matano, South Sulawesi, Indonesia - Watercolumn_Matano_2014_102_MG | ecosystem: Environmental > Aquatic > Freshwater > Lake | place...
GACCGTCACGTCCAACGCTTCTTTGTGCAAGCCCTGCAACTTGACCCCCACACCTTGCGTATGGAAGCCAAGTAATTCAGAGCCTTGAGCAAGATTCCCGGCGGAAATGAACCCCGAAACGTTAGTAACTCAAAAAGATAGGCTGAATCCACCGAGAATGGCAACACCCAGGCAAGCCGGCAAGCAGCATGATTGCCAGGTTTGATCCTAATCCGGAAGTTGGGCTTGATATAGGGGCGAATTCATTCGCCTACCTGCCTGGCGGCAGGCAGGTTCAGGGCTTTGTGTGCGAATGAATTCGCACCTACGATAAATCGCATCATCCTGTTGATCCTGTAGATTCCTGTCCAACTGCTTTTTCTAGGTTGATACAGCATGGCTGTTCGTTTGTGGTCCAGCTCCGGCGAAGTGCGAAGAGAGCCGGAGGGTTACCGATGAATGTGTCGCAGCGGTTATCATCACACGTAGACGGAAACCACCAGGATGAAGCAATGAAGATGTTGATCGTGGGCGGCGGGGGCCGCGAGCATGCCCTGGCCTGGAAAGCGGCTCAATCGCCACTGGCCGAAAAGGTTTATGTCGCGCCGGGCAATGCCGGGACAGCCTTGGAGTCGAGTCTCGAAAACGTGCCGATCGCCGCCGATGACGTGGCTGGCTTGCTGGCGTTCGCCCGACGCGAGGCCATAGGCCTGACCATCGTCGGACCGGAGGCGCCCCTGGTGCGCGGCCTGGTCGATGCCTTTCAAAAAGCGGGATTGGCCTGCTTCGGCCCGTCCCGGGCCGCCGCCCGGTTGGAGGGTTCGAAAGCCTTCTGCAAGGCCTTCATGGCTCGCCATGGCATTCCGACGGCCGGCTTCGAAACCTTCACGGAAGTGGCGCCCGCCCTGGCCTACCTTCGCGAACAAGGCGCGCCGATCGTGATCAAGGCCGATGGCCTCGCCGCGGGCAAAGGGGTGGTGGTGGCGCGCACGGAGGACGAGGCCGCCACCGCGGTGCGCGACATGCTGGCCGGCAACGCCTTCGGGGAAGCCGGGCACCGCGTGGTCATCGAGGAATTCCTGGAAGGCGAGGAAGCCAGCTTCATCGTCATGGCGGACGGCGCGCACGCGCTGGCCATGGCCAGCTCCCAGGATCACAAGGCGCGCGACGAGGGCGATACCGGCCCGAATACCGGCGGCATGGGCGCCTATTCGCCGGCACCGGTCGTCACGCCGGCCATTCATGACCGCGTCATGGCGGAAGTGATCCTACCCACCCTACGCGGCATGGCGGCGGAAGGTCACCCCTATGTCGGTTTTCTCTACGCGGGGCTGATGATCACCCCCGCGGGCAGCGTCAAGGTGCTGGAATTCAACTGCCGCTTCGGCGATCCGGAAACGCAGCCGATCCTGATGCGTCTGCGCGACGATCTGCCGATGCTCTGCCTCAAGGCGCTGGAGGGACGGCTGGACGAAGCCAGCGCGGAATGGGATTCCCGCCCGGCCCTGGGCGTGGTGATGGCGGCGGGGGGTTATCCCCACGACTATGCCAAGGGCGATGCGATCGAGGGCTTGCCCGTTGTCGAATCGCCCGACGTCAAGGTTTTCCATGCCGGCACCGCGGTGAAGGATGGCGCCGTGGTCACCGCCGGTGGGCGGGTGCTGTGCGTGAGCGCACTGGGCGCGAGCCTCGCCGAAGCCAGGGTAAAGGCTTACGCCCAAGTGGCCAACCTGCACTGGCCGGGGGTTTACTATCGCCGGGATATCGGCCACCGGGCGCTGGAGCGTCAATAAAGCGGGGACCACGCCACCCAGTCGCGGCCTGAAGGCCGCTCCCACACCACAACGGCGAGCTCCAATCACAAGGCACTACTAGTCATCGCAGGCGCTTAAGTATCGGATAAAGCGCCCAACCGCCGTTTCATCCTAAATCCGGCAGTTGGGCTTGATGTAGGGGCGAATTCATTCGCCTATTCAGGGCCTTGTGTGCGAATGAATTCGCCCCTACGATCAATCTCATCATCCTGTTGATCCTGTAAATTCCTGTCCAACTGCTTTTTCTAGGTTCATGGGATAATTTCCGACTTCAATCCATCGCCGACTCGCCATATACAGGGACGACATGACCTCCGAGAACTCCGCTCCCGCCACGCCCTTGACCGAAGCCCAGGTCCGGTTGCAAACCCTCCGCGATTTCGTTTCCCGCCAGGTGCTGGGCCAGGAGCGCCTGGTGGAGAGGATGCTGGTGGCCCTGCTGGCGGATGGCCATATCCTCGTCGAAGGGGCGCCGGGTCTGGCCAAGACGCGCGCGATCAATGTCCTGAGCCGTGGCATCGAGGGCGATTTCCACCGCGTCCAGTTCACGCCGGATCTCCTGCCGGCGGACCTGACCGGCACGGAAATCTACCGGCCTCAGGATGGCTCCTTCCATTTCCAGACCGGCCCGCTGTTCCATAACCTGGTGCTGGCGGACGAGATCAACCGCTCCCCGGCCAAGGTCCAGTCGGCCTTGCTGGAAGCCATGGCGGAACGCCAGATCACCGTGGGTCGGGTCACCTACAAGCTGCCCGAACTGTTCCTGGTCATGGCGACGCAGAACCCCATCGAGCAGGAGGGCACCTATCCCCTGCCCGAGGCCCAGCTCGACCGGTTCATGCTGTTCATCCGCATCGGCTACCCCGATGCCCGGCACGAACGCGCCATCCTGCGTCTGGTGCGCCAGGAAGCCATGCGGGAAACGGGCGGTCCCGCCGCCACCTTCACCCCGATCCCGCAAACCGTGCTCTTCGCGGCGAGACAGGAGGTTTTGAATCTGTATCTGGCCGATTCCCTGGAGGAATACCTGCTGCAACTGGTCCTGGCGACGCGCCATCCCGGCGCGTATGACGAAAGTATCGCCCGCTGGCTGCAATATGGCGCCAGCCCGCGCGCGACCATCGCGCTGGACCGCTGCGCCCGTGCCCGCGCCTGGCTGCAAGGCCGGGATTTCGTGATTCCGGAGGACATCCAGTCCATGGCGCCGGATGTGCTCCGCCATCGGCTGATTCTGAGCTACGAGGCGGAGGCCGATGGCATCGACACGGACCGGGTGATCGACGAGTTGCTGCGCCGGGTCGCGGTGCCCTGAGCGCCGCGCAGCCCGACACTCTCAACGCAAGAGAAACCCCACCATGCAAGCCTATCGGGAAGACTTCATCCGCTTCGCCATCGCTTGCGGGGTGCTGCGTTTCGGCGACTTCACGCTGAAATCCGGGCGGCGCAGCCCCTATTTCTTCAACGCGGGCTTGTTCAACACGGGCGCCCGGCTGGACCGGCTGGGGCGGTTCTATGCCGAGGCGCTGCAGGATGCGGGCATCGAGGCGGATGTGATCTATGGCCCCGCCTACAAGGGGATCCCTCTCGCCTGCGCGACGGCGATGGCCCTGTCGCGCATGACCGGCAAGCCCATTCCGTTCGCCTTCAACCGCAAGGAAGCCAAGGATCATGGCGAGGGCGGGTCGATCGTGGGCTCGCCGCTGCTGGGCAACGTGCTCATTCTGGATGACGTGATTACCGCCGGCACCTCGGTGCGGGAGTCGGTGGCCATCATCCGCGCCGCCGGGGCCAGGCCGTGCGGGGTGCTGATCGCCCTCGACCGGGAGGAGCGGGGCGAAGGCGCGCTGTCCGCGATCGAGGAGGTCGCCGCCCGTTTCGATACGCCGGTGTACCCCATCATCCGTCTGCGCGACATCATGGCTTACCTGGAAGCCCAGGGACGGTCGGTTGAGCTGGATGCCATCCGCCGTTATCGGGAATCCGCCGGCCGGTCATGATTCCCCGTCGCGCCGCCCGGCATGGACTGATCCTGATGCTGTGCGGCGGGTGGCAGTCGGCTCTCGCCGCCGATACCTACCGCTGGGTCGACGATCAGGGCGGCACGCATTATTCGGACCGGGTGCCGCCGGAGCAGGCGAAAAACCGCCGCGCCAGACTGAATGCGCAGGGTTTCGAGGTAGAGGTCGTGGAAACGCCCAAGACGCGCGAACAGATCGATCGCGAGCAATGGCTCAAGCAACTGCGCGCGCAGCAGGAGAAGGTGCTCGATGAGCGGCGCGATCAGGATCAGGCGCTGATGCGCACCTACCGCAACGCGGACGAAATCCTCGCCGCGCTCAAGGTCAAGCTGGACAGCCTGGACGGTATCGTCAAACTGACGGAAACCAGCATCGACCGGGATCGGCAGGGCCTGTCCACGCTCCAGCGCCGGGCGCGGGAATTCGAGAGCCGTGGGCAACCCATACCTCAGGCCACACGCGACTCCATCGCGGCCGTCAACCGCCGCATGGCCAATTACGCCCATCAAATCCAGCGCACCGAAAACGAGAAGCTGGCCACGGCGGACCGCTTCCAGCAGGACTTGAAGCGATTCCAGGCCATCAAGGCGATGCAGGAACGCCACGAGGGCCTGGACGCGGACTGGAGCCGCTCGGTCGCCAAGACCTCGGGTAACGGGGACAGCGACCCGATCATCAGCGCCGTGGAATGCGCGGGCCAGGATCAGTGCGATCGCCTCTGGGTTCTGGCCAGGGACTATCTGACCCGCGAGACGGGTTACCCGCTCTCCGTGGAAACCGAGAAAATCCTGCAGACCCCCTATCCCAGAAACGATACCGACTTCGGCATCACCATCACCTTGCTGCCGGGCAAGTCCAGCTCCCTGATTTTCATGGACGTGATCTGCCGTCCCACCCGCATCGGCGAACGGCTCTGCAAGAGCGCGCGGGTCCGGGACATGCAGGCCCGATTCCAGACCGCGTTGCTGGAAGCGGCTTCGAAGATCACGGCGTCCCCGCATGGCCGGGAACTCCCGCCACCCCCCGCGAGCGGACCTCGATAGGGCGCCCGCCCCCCTTTACACCCAGGCGGATAGCGCTCCGATCCGGGACGGCATCAGGAGCGTCCCGATGCCGCGATCGGTCAGCAGCTCCAGCAATACGGCATGCTCGACGCGCCCATCGATGATGTGGACGCTCTTGACGCCGCCCTTGAGCGCATCGGTCGCGCAGTTCACCTTGGGTATCATGCCGCCGCTGATGGTGCCGTCCACGATCAGCGCATCGACCTCGGCCAGCGACAGCCCGGTCAGCAGTTCGCCCTGCCGATCCAGGATGCCGGCGGTGTTGGTCAACAGCATCAGCTTCTCGGCGCGCAGAACCTCGGCTATCTTGCCCGCCACCAGGTCGGCGTTGATGTTGTAGGAAAAGCCGTCGTCGCCCACGCCGATGGGCGCGATGACCGGGATGAAATCGCTCTCCACCAGGGTATTGACGATGGAGGGATCGATGCTGCGCACCCGTCCGACATGACCGAGATCGATGATTTCCGGCTCCTCCGCTTCCGGCGAGCGCCGCGACACCGTGATTTTCTCGGCCCGAACCAGATCCCCGTCCTTGCCGGTCAGGCCCACGGCGGAACCGCCATGCTGATTGATCAGGTTGACGATCTCCTTGTTGACCAGCCCGCCCAGCACCATCTCGACCACGTCCATGGTCTCGGCGTCGGTGACCCGCATGCCCTGCACAAAATGACTGGTCTTGCCCAGGCGCTGCAACAGGTTGCCGATCTGCGGTCCGCCGCCGTGCACCACCACGGGGTTGATGCCGACCAACTTCAACAGCACGATGTCGCGCGCGAAACCGTGCTTGAGCTCTTCATCGGTCATGGCGTTGCCGCCGTACTTGATGACCAGGGTCTTGCCCTTGAAGCGCTTGATGTAGGGCAAGGCTTCGATGAGGACGTGAGCGATGCGGGAGGCGGATTCGGTTTCGAGGGCGGATTGCTTGTGCACGGTCATTCCTGAAATTGCGTTTGTTGAGGGGATGGTCGCGGACGAAGTCCCTATTGGTGGCCGGTATGGCCGAAGCCGCCATGCGCCCTCCGGCTTTCGGTGAATTCATCGACCTTTTGAAACTGGACCTGGACCACCGGCACGAACACCATCTGCGCGATGCGGTCGCCCACCTGGATGGCGAAGGGTTCCTGGCCGCGGTTCCAGCACGACACGAACACCTGCCCCTGATAATCCGAATCGATCAGGCCGACCAGATTGCCGAGCACGATGCCATGCTTGTGGCCCAGTCCCGAGCGCGGCAGGATCACCGCCGCCAGGTCTTCGTCCTCGATATGGATGGCGAGACCGGTCGGGATCAGCCGGGTCTCGCCGGGTTGCAGGGTCAGCGGCGCGTCCAGGCAGGCGCGGAGATCCAGGCCCGCGGAACCGGGCGTCGCGTACGCCGGCAGGGGAATCTCCCGGCCCAGCCGGTCATCGAGGATCTTGAGTTGAATGCTGTGCATGGTAACGGTCGGCGATCAGGTGGAGCAGTTGATGGGCAAGAGTGGTCTTGGGCGCCCGGGGCAGATGGATTTCGCCGTCCGGCCAGCAGACGAACAGCGCGTTGTCGTCGACCTCGAAACCCAGCCCGTCGCCCACCCGGTTGGCGGCGACCAGGTCCAGCGCCTTGCCCGACAGCTTGGCGCGCGCGTAGGCTTCGAGGTCCCGGGTTTCGGCGGCGAAGCCCACGGTAAAGGGACGGGGCTCGTGCTGCGCGACGGCGGCCAGGATGTCCCGAGTTCTGACCAGCGTCAGCGTCATGTCGCCGGCATCCTTCTTGATCTTGTGCGGCGCCGGTTCCGGCGTGTAATCGGCGACGGCGGCCGCGCCGATGTAGATATCGGCCGCGCCGGCGCGCGACAGCACGGCCTCGTACATGGCTTGGGCGCTTTCGACGCGGACGCAGTGCCTCACGGGCGGCTCCGGCAGCGCGGTCGGTCCGGTGACCAGGGTGACCTCCGCCCCCAGCGCCACCGCCGCCTCGGCCAGCGCATAACCCATCTTGCCCGAACTGCGGTTGCTCAGATAACGGACCGGATCGATGGGCTCGCGGGTCGGCCCCGCGCTGATGAGTATCCGCAGGCCCTGGAGCCGTCCAGCGGACCGCGAGTCAGCCGTAGCCGCGAGAGAGGCTGGGTTCACCATCTCTCCGGCAGGGTGCGCGGTCGACTCGGCCCGCAAGGCCGAGAGGATGTCGGCCGGCTCCAGCATGCGGCCCGGTCCGATTTCGCCGCAGGCCTGCTCGCCTGCCGCGGGTCCCAGCAAGCGAATGCCCCGCCGCTGAAGCAAGGCCGCATTGTCGCGGGTCGCCGGATTTCGCCACATGGCCTGATTCATGGCCGGGGCCAGGATGATCGGCGCGGTGGTCGCGAGACACAGCGTCGCCAGCAAATCGTCGGCCAGTCCGAGACTCAAACGGGCCATGAAATCGGCCGTGGCGGGAGCGACGAGGATCACATCCGCCCAGCGCGCCAGGCGGATATGATCCATGGCGGATTCCTCCCTGCGGTCCAGCCAATGCAGATGGACCGGATGGCCCGACAGCGCCTGAAACGTCAGCGGCGTCACGAATTCGGCCGCGGCCCGGGTCATGACCACGCGCACCTCGGCGCCGTCTCCGCGCAGCAGACGCGCCAGCTCCGCCGCCTTGTAGGCGGCGATGCCGCCGGTGACGCCAAGGAGAATATGGGTGCCGCTCACCATGCGTAATCCGTCGAACCCGATCCCAAGCCAAAGTGGGGATTATGGCAAGTTTGCCGCGCTGCTTCTATGCTAGGGACTTTCTCGAAGATCCACCTCGCGGGGGGAGACCAACGATCATGCCCATCACCGACTGGCCGGATGACGAACGTCCCCGGGAAAAACTCGTCAAGCGGGGCGCGGCGACTCTCTCGGACGCGGAATTGCTGGCCATCTTTCTCCGCACCGGCATCCGCGGGAAGACCGCCGTCGACCTGGCCCGGGATTTATTGAAGGAGTTCGGCTCCCTGCGCGCCCTGCTGGAGAGCGACTTCGAACGCTTCCGGCAAAGTCCCGGCCTCGGCCTGGCGAAGTACGCGCAACTCCAGGCGGTGCTGGAAATGGCGCGGCGTCATCTGCAGCAAACCCTGGAAAGAGGCAACGCCCTGACCAGCCCCGACCTCACCCGTCAGTTCCTCGCCGCCAAGCTGCGCGCCCATCCCCACGAGGTCTTCGCCTGCCTGCTGCTGGACAACCAGCACCGCGTCATCGAATTTTGCGAGCTGTTCCGCGGCACCATCGACGGCGCCGGCGTTTACCCGCGCGAGGTCGTCAAGACCGCTCTCTCCCACAACGCGGCGGCCGTCATCTTCGCCCACAACCACCCTTCCGGCGTCGCCGAGCCCAGCGAAGCCGACCGCCTCATCACCCAGCGTCTGAAACAGGCGCTCAACCTGGTGGACATCCGGGTCCTGGACCATTTCATCGTCGGCGATGGGGACCGGGCGTATTCGTTCGCGGAGAATGGGTTGCTGTAGGGACATGACGCCGGAACGTCACCGTTTCCCGTGAGGCGGACATGCCAAGCGCTCCGCGCCTCCCTGGTCCGCCGCCAGGGTTCGGCGGATGGGCGCGCCGCGCCGAATCCTTCCGCAACGCTGTTCCCGGATTGGAAATGGGGGCGTTCATCACAAGGGTTGATCCAGGGGAATACAATGGCGCCCCCGATCCGAAGGTGAACCCGATGCCGACCCAGCCCATTGCCGATGATGTCCTGAGAGAGAAATACGCCAAGCACGGCGAGACCACGGCGGAGGATATATTCCGGAGGGTCGCCCGGGCGCTGGCGTCGGTCGAAGCGGAGCCGGAACTCTGGGAGCCGCGCTTCCTGGAAGCCCTGGAGCATGGCTTCATCCCCGCCGGACGCATCATGTCGGCGGGCGGCACCGACATCCAGGCCACCCTGCTCAACTGCTTCGTCCAGCCGGTGGGGGATTCCATTTCCGTGCCGGACCGGGACGGCAAGCCCGGCATCTACATCGCCCTGCAGGAGGCGGCCGAAACCATGCGGCGCGGCGGCGGCGTGGGCTACGATTTTTCCCGCATCCGCCCCAAGGGCGCCAAGGTGAAGGGTACGGCCTCCAATGCCTCGGGTCCCATTTCCTACATGCGGGTGTTCGACCGCTCGTGCGAAACGGTCGAGTCGGCCGGCAGCCGCCGCGGCGCGCAGATGGGTGTGTTGCGCTGCGATCATCCCGACATCGAGACCTTCATCCACGCCAAGGATCGGGCGGGAGAGCTGACCAATTTCAACCTCTCGGTGGCGGTGACCGACGCCTTCATGCGGGCGGTCGAGGCCGATGCGTCCTGGGAACTGGTCCACCCGGCCGAGCCCGGAGAAATCGATCCTGCCCGCTGCATTCGGCGGCGCGAGGATGGATTATGGGTCTACCGGACCCTCCCGGCCCGCGACCTCTGGCGGCAGATCATGACCTCCACCTACGACCATGCCGAGCCAGGCGTCCTGTTCGTCGACCGCGCGAATGCCGAGAACAACCTGCATTATTGCGAGACTTTCGAAGCCACCAATCCCTGCGTGACCGCCGATACCTGGGTGATGACGGATCAGGGGCCGCGTCATGCGGGAGATCTGATCGGTACGCCTTTCGTCGCCATCGTCGACGGCCATGGCCACCCCAGCGGACCTGGCGGCTTCTTCCCCACGGGTCCCAAACCGATCGTTCGACTCAAGACGCGGGAGGGCCATGCGCTGCGATTGACGGAAGATCATCGTGTTCGCCGGCTCAGCCGCCAGACTCGTTACAGTCTGGAGACCGAGTGGACCCGGGCAGCGGAATTGCGACCGGGCGACCGCCTGTTGCTGCAGAACCATCGTGAACTGAAGGGATGGGAAGGTACCGGCCGCTTCGGCGAGGGTTATGTCCTCGGCCTGCTGATGGGTGATGGCCACCTCAAGGAGGATGCCGCCCTGCTCGCAGTCTGGGACCCGGACCTGAAGGCAGCGGCCAACGGCGACTGTATCCCCTCACGCACTGCGAGAAGCCTGATGGCGCCCGCACTGGAGGTCCTGCAAGCGATGCCTCATCGCGCCGACTTCAAGGGCTGGTTCCGGGTCAGTCCGACCGGGAATCAGTTCCGTGCCGGGACCTCCGCTTTACGCGAGCTGGCGCTCTCCTTCGGTCTCGCCCACAACGCCAAGCGCATCACACCGTCGATCGAGCGAGCATCATCAAATTTTTATCGCGGTTTCCTACGGGGATTTTTCGATACAGACGGCACCGTGGGCGGCAATCAGACCAAGGGCGTCAGCGTGCGCCTCTGCCAGTCAAATATCGACACCCTTGAAGCCGTGCAACGGATGCTGCTGCGTCTGGGCATTGGCTCCACGATTTATGCGAATCGACATCCCGCTGGCCCGCAGATCATGCCGGATGGGCGCGGTGGCCAGGCTACCTACGAGCGCCAGGCGCTGCACGACCTGGTCATCTCCAGGGACAACCTCATCCGTTTCGAAACACTCATCGGGTTTCACCATGGCGAAAAGGCCGGCAAGCTGGCCGAGTTGAATCGATCCTACCGTCGGTCGGTCAATCGGGAACGATTCATCGCCACCGTGGAGTCCGTGGAGCCTTGCGGCACAGCGGAGGTGTACGACGTTGAAATTCTGGATATCCATGAGTTCGATGCCAATGGCCTGCATGCCCATAACTGCGCCGAGGAGTGGCTGCCCGACTACGGCTGCTGCTGTCTCGGCTCCATCGACCTGACCCGTTTGGTCGAGGCGCCCTTCACGGAAAAGACCCGTTTCGATTTCGCCGGCCTGGCCGAACTCGCCCGCGTGGCCGTGCGCATGCTGGACAATGTGCTGGATCTGAGCTTCTGGCCATTACAGGCGCAACGCGCCGAAGCCATGGCCAAACGGCGCATCGGGCTCGGCTTCACGGGGCTGGGCGACACGCTGATCCTGCTCGGGCTCAAATACGACACCGACCCGGCGCGCGACCTGGCGGCCCGCATCGCCGAGGCCCTGCGCGACGCGGCCTATGCCGGGTCCGTGGAGCTGGCGCGGGACAAAGGCGCGTTCCCGCTGTTCCAGGCGGAACCCTATCTGGCCTCCGGCTTCGCCCGGCGCCTGCCCGAACCCCTGCGCGAGACCATCCGCCGGCACGGCCTGCGCAACAGCCACCTGCTGGCCATCGCCCCCACCGGGACCATCAGCCTGGCCTTCGCCGACAACGCCTCCAACGGCATCGAACCGCCCTTCGCCTGGACCTACACCCGCCGCAAGCGCACCCCCGACGGCGGCGTGCAGGATTACGCCGTGGAAGATCACGCCTACCGCCGCTACCGCATCGAGGGCGGCGACCTAGACCACCTTCCCCCCCACTGGATCACGGCGCTGGAAATCGCCGCCCTGGATCACATGCGCATGCTGGCGGCGGTGCAACCCTATGTCGACACCAGCATCTCCAAGACCGTCAACGTGCCGGTGGATTACCCGTTCGAGGCCTTCCAGGATCTCTACCTCGAAGCCTGGCGGCATGGCCTCAAGGGGCTCGCGACCTATCGGCCGAACCTCATCACCGGTTCGGTGCTGGAAGCCACCGAGGCGCAGGCCGTGCAGACGGCGACGGCGGAGCCTGACTTCGACGAGACCGACCCCAACCGCCGCATCCGGCTGGAGCGGGTGCCGGAACCCACCTTGGCCTCCCTGCGTTGGCGGCGCCGGCCGCGCCCGGTTGGCGGCAACCCGTCCTGGTGCTACATGGTCGACCATCCGCGCGGCTCCTTCGCGGTCTTCGTCGGGCATCTGGACGATTTCGCCTGGAACGAAATGGGACGCGTGGAGCGCGCATCCTCGGGGCAAACCAGGAAGAGTTTGCCTCAACATGGCGAAAAGGCGCCTTTCGAAGTGTGGATCAACGGGGCGGAACAGCCGCGCGGTCTGGGCGCGCTGGCCAAGTCGCTGTCCATGGACATGCGCTCCAACGATCGCGGCTGGCTGAAAACCAAGCTGGAAAGCCTGATGAAGGCCTCCGGCGACGACGGTTTCGACCTGCCGCTGCCGCCCGATGGCGAGCTTTTCCGCGTGCCCAGCCTGGTGGCCGGCTTCGCCCGTCTGGTGTATCTGCGCTGCCGGGAACTCGGCGCGTTCGAAGCCATCGCCGAAACGCCGGTCCTGCACGCGCTGATGTCGCCGAAGGAGCCCAAGACCGGCCCGGACGGCACGCTGTCCTGGACCGTCGACATCTACAACCCGGCGACCGGCGACGATTTCGTGATGGGTCTCAAGGAACTGGTGCTGCCCAGCGGCCAGCGCCGGCCCTATTCGGTGTGGCTTTCCGGCGAATATCCCAGGGTGCTGGACGGGCTGTGCAAGTCCCTCTCCTATGACATGCGCGTGATCGATCCCGCCTGGATCGGCGCCAAGCTGCGGCAACTGGTCGACTTCCCCGAGCCGCAGGGGGATTTCCTGGCCTGGGTACCGGGCGAGGAACGCAAGACCAACTACCCCTCGACCGTGGCCTACCTGGTCCGGCTGATCATCCACCGCTACGCGCTGCTGGGCATCCTCGACGAGGAGGGTTATCCGATGGAGGAGATGGGCATCGTCGCCTACGACGCCGAGAACGTCATCCCCCTGCGCGCCCGTTCCGCCGGCGCCATGGAAGTCCGGCCCGGCAAGCGCTGCCCGGAATGCGGCAACTACGCCGTCATCCGCAAGGACGGTTGCGACTTCTGCAGCGCCTGCGGGGCCGTGGGGGGGTGCGGGTAAGCACCTGGATCGGGGGTGGTTCGAATGGGCGATGAGATTGCAGTGCCGAGATAATCCTGCCATCTAGGCATCGTTCAGTTTGGCCTAAACCACACGGCTTGGATTGACCCGGCACGCGTTGGAAGCCATGGAGAAACGCGGCATCGCCTAAGCCTGGGTCCAGAAAGGTAAACGCTGAGGAGGCTGGAACCAATAGCGGGTCAAACCTTTTGACTCAGCAGTGACTGACATTCCCGGGCTTGGCAAGATGAGCGGAAAGCCAACGCATTCCCGCGCCTTGCGATCAATGCGCGAGCTTGAGTGTCGCGACGCCGGCGATGATCAGAATCACGCCCAGATAGCGGCCCAGGCTGGCCGGGTCGCCATAGAACCAGATGCCCACCAGAAAAGTGCCCGCCGCGCCGATTCCGGTCCAAACGGCGTAGGCCGTGCCGATGGTGATTTCGCGCTGCGCCAGCCAGAGCAGCACGCCACTGCAGGCCATGCAGCCTATTGCGATGAGGATGCCCAGGACGCGCTGACCGGGTACCTGGGACAATTTCAGTCCCACGGGCCAACCGATTTCGAACAGGCCCGCGGCCAGGAGATAGAGCCAGCTCATTCTTGGTCCAGGATGTAGCGCCACTGCTCGGCGGTGACCGGCATCACCGACAGCCGGTTGCCGCGTCGGATCAGGGGCAGGCCTTCCAGTTCGGGACGATCCTTGAGTTCGGCCAGGGTGATGGTCCGCTTCAGCTTGCGGACGAAGCCCACGTCCACCATGAGCCAGGTAGGCTGTTCGGGACGGCTCTTGGGGTCGAAATGCTTGTTTTCAGGGTCAAACGCCGTGGGATCGGGGTAGGCTTCCCGGACGATCCGGGCGATGCCCACGATGCCGGGCTCCTCGCAATTGGAGTGGTAAAAGAAAACAGGGTCGTCGACCCTCATGCCGTCCCTCATCATGTTGCGGGCCTGATAGTTGCGAACGCCATCCCAGGGCTCGATCTGTCCTGGCCGCCGGGCCAGGTCGTCGATGCCGAACGCGCCGGGTTCGGATTTCATGAGCCAGTAGCTCATGTCAGTGCCTACATGTTCCTGTAACGTCTTTCATGTGATTGATTTTGCTGGTTTTCCTCTGATTGCTCGGTCCTGATTGTACCTGTAGAATCCCCACCAAGCTTACCAAAAGTCCCCACCAGATTCCCACCCAAGGAAAACCCATGGCCAAGCTCGCCGCCGTGACCTGCGAAACCGCAAAGCCCGATTCGAAGCGAGACCGTCTGATTGGCGACGGCGACGGGCTGTTTTTGCGAGTGCGGCCACACGGCACCAAAACCTGGACGTCGAATACATCCATCAAGAGCGGCGCACCAAGTACACCATTGGCGTCTATTCACGGGACGGCGCACCCGGCAAGAGCATCCCCGAGTGGCTACGGCATGGGCAACTATCTTTGTCGCAAGCCCGGTCTATTGCGGGCGAGTGGAAGCGGGCGCGGCTGGCGGGACATGACCCGGCAGCGGAATGGGAAGCCGTGCTTGAACAGGAGCGGGCGGCGGAAGCGGCAAGGCGGGCGGCGCTGGAAGCCGAGCGCAAGCAGCCGACGGTCAACGAGGTTATTGAATCCTTCATGCTGAGGATCATGGACGGCAAAACCAGTGCACCGGCAATCCGCTACCGCCTGGACCGCCTGGCGGAGCATATCGGTAAACAGAAAATCACGCGACGTGACCCGGCAGGATGTCATTGCCGCGCTGGATGCCATTGCCGAGGGCCAACGTGAGGGCAAGACCGCGAAGCAACTCAGTGGCGAAATCCTGACCACCGCCAAACGGCTATGGCGCTTCGCTTCGGAGCGTGGCTTGTTCGAGGGCGCTTCACCCATCGAAAAGCTGACACGGGCGGCATTCGACGCCAAACCGATGAAGCGGGATGTCACCCGATGTACGCATTGCTCAGTGCGTACCCGCGCGCGCAACCCTTCACGCGGCGCGCGGCTGAACTTCCTGGAGGATGACGCCGTGCGCCGTCTGTTCCGCCGTGCGCAGATCAAACGCGGTTTGCAGATTCAGCCAGCTTTGCGCATCCCCGCCGAAATAACGGGCCAGCCGCAGGGCGGTATCGGCGGTCACGCCCCGTTTTTCGCGCACGATGTCGTTGATGCGAGCGGGTGTGACATGCAGCGCCCGAGCCAGCGCATTGGCGCTCAGACCCAAGGGCTCCATGAAGTCCTCCCGCAGGATTTCGCCCGGATGCACCGGACGCATACCGTTCTTGATCATGGTGTATCCTCCTCAGTGGTAATCGACGATCTCGACATTGATGACGCCGGTTTCGCGCCATTCAAAGCAAAGTCGCCATTGGTCGTTGATACGAATGCTGTGTTGCCCCGCGCGGTCTCCCGACAAGGCTTCCAGATGGTTGCCGGGCGGGCTGCGCAAGAATTCGAGCGTGGACGCGGCTTCCAGTTGCGTCAGCTTGCGGGTCGCCACTTTGAGGATGGACGACCAGCGCCGCGATTTGCCGGTTTCAAACAGGGTTTGCGTGTCAGGGCAACGGAAGCTCTTGATCATATGCTTTATTGTATATCGGTAAACGATATACAGCAAGACAGTAAGCCTGCTGGTGTTGTGAATGTTGTGAACGTGGCTCAGGCCGGAAACTGGCCAGAGAAAAAATCAGCCTGCAACACCGCGCTTATAATTCCCGCAACGGGCTAGGAGCCTGTCCGAGAATTAGCGTCACGAATAAACACCCCCATGGGCGTGATAGAAAAATTATTTTTATCACGCCTATTTTTAATTTTGGCCTAAGTGTTTCAATTTTGCCGCGATTACTCGCTCATGACGCCCTTTTTAGGCGTTATTTTTACCTATATTGCGCAGCTTGTGGCGTAATGTCCAAACGCTGGACGGATTAATCCTGTCAAAATGGCTTTAACAAATTTTTTGAAGTTGTGCGCAGCACAAACCATTGAAAATTCACCGGCAACTTTTTCTTTGCCCCGCACACTGAAACCACGAAACCCATTATTTTTGATTTGCCCAAATACCGGTTCCACGATGACTTTGCGTTGCTTATAAACGGCTTGGGCTGCTGATGTTCCCATTTTGCGATTCATATCCTGACGCAAGTGTTCTTTATCATCCGTATTGATGGTGCGCGCGCGGCCTTTTTCGGATTGGCAGCAGCGACCGTGAAAAGGGCAAGCGGCGCAGACTTCATCACGCCCCTGATACACTCGGTCGCCATGCTTGGATTCGCTTATCATCGTTAAAACTTGACCACCAGGACAGGTAAATGTATTGGTGTCTTCGTGATAATCGAAGTCTGCCTTGACCAGCTTGCGTTCCGAGGCATTCAGCGGGAGCTTGTGATCTTTTTCGCCCCGGTCTGTGGCTATATAGGCATCAACACCGCTTTGTTCAAAAGCTTGTAGATTGTTTCCT
>Ga0233420_10000535_pt1 | contig 15973 bp, 17 predicted proteins | sample Watercolumn_Mata_4_FD_183009 | JGI IMG/M metagenome (GOLD analysis project Ga0233420, IMG submission 183009) | Freshwater microbial communities from Lake Matano, South Sulawesi, Indonesia - Watercolumn_Matano_2014_102_MG | ecosystem: Environmental > Aquatic > Freshwater > Lake | place...
CAACAAATTTCAACCCATTATCCGAAACTTTTACTTCTCCCTTATTTTCCACTTCAGCCAAAACTCCTTTCTTTGCCTCCAATTTATCGGTAGCAGCATCGGTAGATCCATCCTTCTTATCAGACGAGCCAACCCATCCCTGGACCATTTCTTCAACTTTCATAACAGCATCAGCACAATTTTCATGACCAGTTCTTGTAAAAGCAGACTTGAGACCATCAACAGCTTTCTTTCCGCACTTAAAACCACAAAGACCGAGAATGAAATTAACAATAAAATTATCCCCTTTTACACCAGCTTCAATTGCTTTTTGCTGTCTCACTGCAAATGCATCATCAGTTTCATTTTCAGGACCACCTCCAGCCGGCCCTTTTTTGGTAGGAACCCCTACTCCAAAAAATTTCAAAAAACCAACAACAGCAGAACTTTGATTCACCTCTGCAAGATCTTCCTTAAATTTTTTCTCTTTCGCAAGTTCTTCCTGAGTTTTCTGCTTTGGAGGCTCTTTGCCTTTATCGTCAGGTTTTGAGCCTTTATCATCTGGCTTTTTATCATCGACTACTTCTTTAACATCAACAATCACTCCTCCTTTTGCCGCATCATAAGAAATTAAAAATTGTTTTTTTACACCAGGCTTAACTTCAAATGCCTTTTGAGCCTTAAGCTTATTACCAACTTCAAATGTATACGCCATGGCAAGCGCATGATTTCGCTCAAAAGCATTTTTAGCTGCAGACAAACTAGCATCAATAACGATACCTTCCCACATTTCATTATCCGATTCCAAAGCCGCATGCTCAGATGCGCTACCAAACACCTCCACAAAAGTCTTCTCATCTGAAGGAATATCTCTAGCCAATCCTTTAAATTTCTCGGAAAGACGTTCAAACATTTTACTTTGCACCTTTTCAATTGCCTTCGCAAGTCTTTCTCTATCCGCTTGCAACATTTCAGCAGATTTTGGCGCCGCCTCAGCTTGGGAAACAGTCGCTTTCCCTTCAACTTGCCCAGCAGTCGCCTTTGCAGCCCCTTCAGGTTTCGCAGTTCCTTCAGCCTTCGCCGCTCCCTCTACCTTCCCTGCCTCAGCAACATCAGATCCACTCGCTGGCATAGAAGCCGAAGCCGCCGTTACTTCCTTGTCTCCCTCCTTACATAGCACCCTATTTTCCCCAAACAAATATTTTTTCATAAACATAAATTTTATAAATTCATACATTGTGCAATTCTTTACATTCTCACATTCGATAAGCCATTCGATCTTTCAAATCCTTATTTCAAATCTCTAAATTATACCAAAAAAAAAGGCTTTTCACAAGCTCACGCCCTCGTCCGAACTCATTAATCCGTGGAAACTCGGCACAATTCCATCCAGTACACATTAACCGGTTGATTTTAAACAACAGGTTAAACATCTTTTCAACCGGTTGACTCAACCGGTTAACAAAAATCTTCAGGTTCAATTAATTTCAACCGGTTGATCCAACCAATCAACCTCCTCCATCCACACCACTGACCAGTCAGCAAAAATTTCCGGGGTCACTCTACATCTTCAGTAACTCCTCAAACTTCCCACTGTCATCAAACGGCCCAATCACATTTCAACCTACATCTTCAGCAACTCCTCAAACTTCCAACTATCATCAAACGGCCCAATCACCGCCAACCGAAGCCTTTCAGCCTTAAACAAATCCGCAGTCACCCTCAAAACATCCTTCACAGTAACCTTATCAATCTCCCTCATAAATTCCTCAGGAGTCTTCGGATCTTTATGCAAAAGTTCATATTTCCCCAACATGTGAGCATATTCTTCGCTATCCTCAAGCCTCAAAACCATCTTCCCCTTCAAGAAATTCTTCGCTTTTTGGAGCTCTGCTTCTAATTTCGCATCCCCACCAAAAGCCACGCCACCATCAAATACACCCAACTTAGAACCACTTCCGGATACGCCCAACCCCACACCCCCACCCAAAACCCCGGCAATCTTCGCATACTGCTCGACTATCTTTTCAACCGCCATATAAACCCTTTTCACATCAACCCCGGCAGTCGTCGAAATCAACCCGGTATCCATATAATCATCAGTATTTGTATGAATATAATAGGCAAGCCCATGAGCCTCCCGAATATTCAAAAACATCCTGCTACTCATGTTCCCACCCAAAATCACAGAAATAACTTTCAAAACGAAATGATCCGGATGAGTTTCGCTATATGCTTCAACCCCACATGCCAAATGCACTTGTTCAGTATCTTTTTTAGTCAAATAAACCCGACTTTTAGGCTTGATTTTCTTATATTTCTCGAAATTCTTAGCCTTAGCCGCTTCCCCCAGCGCAAAAAACTTGGAAGTTTTTTCAACAACCTCATCATGATCAATATTCCCGCAAACTGCCAAAACAATATTCGTCGGGACATAAAGACTGCTCTTGTAATTCACAAAATCATCATGAGTCACACTTTTAATAAATTCCTTTGTCCCAACTTCATCTCGCCCAAGCGGCTGATCGCCAAAAACCAATCTCTCAAAATTCCATCCTATTTGATACATCGGGGTGTCTTGATACATGTTGTACTCCTCAAGAATAACCCCTCTCTCCTTCTCGATCTCCGCATAATCAAATTTTGAATTAAGAAGCATATCCGACAACACATCAAAAGCGACATCGACCTTATCCTTCGAAACTTTCACGTAATATCCGGCATATTCTTTCCCGGTAAAAGCATTGAAATCACCGCCAACAGAATCAATTGCCTCCGAAACTTCCTTCGCATTCTTGTATTTTGAAGCCCCCTTGAAAAACATATGTTCAAGAAAATGAGAAATTCCGTTAATCTCCTTGGTTTCATATCGACTTCCGGCACCGGCAAGCACTAAAACAGTGACAGCTTTTGTACTTTCAAGCTTTTCGGTTATGACCCTGAGCCCATTTGTAAGAGTAGTTTTCCTAAACATTTGTGATTTATTTATCTATCAGCACCGTCACCGCTAAGTTTATAGAGAATGATCTCTATACTTGCCTGGACTGCTAACCCGCAGCACTTTACTACTTAAGTTTTAAAATATCAAATTCGTGGTATATTCTCTGAGCACCAAAGCGAACACATCGACTTTCCAAGTCACCCACGTCCTCGCCAACCAACCACATCGACTTCCCAGCAACGAATCGCCTGGATTCCCCAAAAGCCAAACCACCTCACCAACGTCATTTATTAATAACCAAATCCATTGCGCTCATTCAGCCCAAAAATCCCGCTAAATAAAATAACGGTCCTCTCAATAGGAGCAGTCCTTTTTGCAATAGTATTGATCGCCAGACTCTTTTATCTTCAGGTAATAATGAGCGAATATTACAAAGCACTGGCGGCAAAAGAGCACTATGGATACATGGAACTCCCTGCGCGCAGGGGTGAAGTAATTATTAAGGACTATCATTCAAACGAAGAATTCTTGCTCGCAACGAATATCACACTAGAAACCTTATTTGCGGATCCGACTTTAATTAAATATCCGCAAAAAATAGCTGAGGCCCTCTCTCCGCTTGTCTTTGATTTAAAGAAAGCTCAAGAAGAAGACAAAAAACGCATCGAAGAACAAGCAAAAAAAATCCCACCGGAAACCACAAAAGAAGAAATTGATAAGCTCTTGAAACCAAAAACCGACACAGAACTCGCGGAAGATTATAAGCAAAAGTTAATTAAATTATTATCGGAGGCCAAGCGCTCACAAATCCTCCTCGCGGAAAAACTGGAGACAACCCAAATCTACGAAATCAACGCATACAAAATCAACGGAATCGAAGTCATAGGAGCAGATTTATACGCATATCCTCCGCAAATTACAGATGTCAGCGGAGCCGCAAAATATCTCGCTCCGATTCTTAAGACACCGGCGAGTAAATTGGCAAAAACCCTTGAAGGGAAAAATCGATATAGCATCATCGCAAAAAAACTCGACCCCGAAATTTCAAAAAAGATTCACGACATGATAAACAAAGATAAAGAAGATATTTTTGCCGGAATCGGCCTGCAGGAAGAGTATTACCGCTACTACCCGGAAAATGCACTTGCGGCAAATCTACTCGGTTACGTCGACAGCGAAGGACTCGGCCAGTATGGAATTGAAAACTCTTTCAATACGGAACTGCAGGGGGAAAAAGGTATTTTCCAAACCCAAAAAGATTCAATCGGCCGCCAAGTTATAGTCGGCGATAGCGTAATAGAACCTGCGGTTGACGGAGATGACGTAGTTCTTACAATTGACAGATCAATCCAGCTTCAAGTTGAAAAAATTCTAGAAAAAGACGTAGCTGAATACCAAGCCGATAGCGGGCAAATCATAGTAATGGACCCGAAAACCGGCTACATAATAGCATTGGCAAATTACCCAAGTTTCAACCCAAATAGTTTCAGTGATATTTATAAAAAAGTTTATATAAATTTAACACCGGAGGAAGTAGCACAACTCGTTCCAACAAAAACCCCAGGGCTTTACTACTTCTATCGCAACAGAGACACAAATGATTTCTACTACATATTCGAGGAAACAAACAAAGAAGGGAAAACCGAATATTACCGATATGATAATTTCGTCGGCCCTGAGGCATACCAAAACAAAGCGGTATCTCTTCCATACGAACCGGGTTCGACTTTCAAACCGGTTGTAATGTCGATAGCGATTGATGATGGCGATTTGAAACCAACTTCGACATTTAATGATGACGGTCCAGTACCGGTCGACTGGAACAGACACACTCAAAAATTCGACTACTACATCCATAATTCAATGGATAACTACTATGGCCCCGGCACAACAATGACGATGGTTTTGCAAAAGTCTTTGAATACCGGGATGACCTTTGTCGCAAAAACAATCGGAGGAGCTCTTATGTATAACTATTTAATGAAATATGGCTTTGGCGAGCGAACAGATATCGAATTCCCCAGTGAAGCAGCGGGCGATATCGCATATTATGACCTATGGACAGAATCGGAACTTGCAACCCACGCTTTCGGGCAAGGGTTAACGGTAACACTGCTACAGCTCGCAAACGCATACTGTGCGTTGGCAAACGGCGGAGTTTTGATGCAGCCGCATATTGTAAAAGAAGTTCGTCACCACGATGGAACAATTTCAACAAATGATCCTTATGAAATTCGCCGCGTGATCTCGGAAGACACGGCAAGTAAATTAACATCAATGCTTGTTTCAGCAATCGAAGTCGGCGTCGCCCAGAATGCAAAACTAGAAGATCACTACGTCGCAGGCAAAACCGGTACCGCTCAAACATACAAACACGGCTTGGTTTTGAAAGGCGTTGGAACAACAATCGGTTCATTCTGCGGCTACGGCCCCGTCGACAACCCGAAATTCGTAGTCTGTGTCAAATTCGATCATCCCAGATCCGCCACCTTCGGAGACCCCACCGCCGCCAAAACATCTTCAAAAATCACAAGATACTTGTTCGATTACTACAATTTACCACCGGATAAACATTAAAACTTCACTACCATAGTCTCTCACAAGACAAACACTAGCCTCCGGAAAACACTAAACACGCAACTAGTATTTAAGAAGATTCCCGCAAAGATAAGGAGCTCCGCCAATCTTCCCTGTTATAGAAGCTCCGTCCATCCACTTTGCAACAACGTTTGTGTCGTTCCACCAAAAGCTTCCATCTTCCTCAGGAGTTGTTGAGAGATTTAGACACACCGTCAACAAATCATCAACACCACCCTCCTCATCAAGCAATGCCCCAGTATCCAATACTAAAGCATATGTGGCAGTACCACCTTTAACAATTTCCAAATTCCCGGTAGGCAATAACTCAACTTCAGCCTGTGAATTGCTTTTCACGCTAACCATTCCAGATGCCACAACAACCCCATCCCTCGTCGCAACGCCAAGATCTTTCAAGTACGCGGGAACAGAGGAACCCGTACTAAAACTACCATCGGAACTCAATTCAAACCCTATCTTCTCAATATTCAATTTTTCTCTTTTGTTCACTCCCACATTAAAAATCAGAACCTTGTCGGAAGTCGAAACAACGCGATTGCCTGAAGGAGATGTCGGATCCAGCTTCAAAGACGGCTCAGTTTCATAAACATACATATTCTTACTTTCATTATGGTTATTCTTTACATCCAAAACTCTACTGGATGTTCCCGTTGCCTTAACATCTCCGACACTGAAACGGAAATGCTCACTAGAAGTCGCTCCACCGAGTATGGTATTCAGATCAACACTTACATTCAATTTTATATCGCCATCCTTTGGAACAACCAAATTAAGCCCGCTAAAAGAAGCGATACCGTTTGTGAAATAAGAAGCTTTGCTTACATTTCCACTGGAAATCCGAACGGTTGAGATATTATTATCCGCATCACCTGGGGAACCTCCGCTTCCCATACAATTCAGTGACAAACTATCAACAGTAATAACATCATTAACTGATGCGAGTTTAAACACCGCAACTGGCTGATTTGATTCCCCAGCAACTAAAATCGACGTATAAGGAGTCCCCGCATCTAAAGAAACCGTCAAGGACGGATTCGACTTAAACATCATCCCCAATAATTCACCGCCCGATAAAAACACAGTAGCGACAACCGCTACCACCAAAATCGCAACAATAGCTACCAATGTTTGTTTTTTCGTCATAAATTTTTTGTTAGTAATAAACCTTCCAGTCACAAAGACTAGACTTTCTCAAAAAAAAACAAGTAAATTCTCCGTCAAATCAAATAAGCACTATAGTCCGAACTCCACAACATATTTTCTCAAAAACACACCTATGGCCTCAACAACCTGATCTTTGACAGTCGGCGAACTTTCCGCCACCCAAACAGCAAAATTATACAACTCCGTATTGTCCACTTTCAGCCATTTCTTATTTTTATACAAAAAAACCAAAAGACTGGTGACTGCAATCCTTTTGTTTCCGTTTTGAAAAGGATGATTCTTAATCATTAAATAAAAAAATATCGCACCTTTTTTAATCAAACTTCCATAAAATTCCCTCCTTCCAATACCTTGAAAAGGCATTGCAAGACAACTTTCCAATTTATTCGGATATCGCGTAGAAAAATGAGGGATGGGCTCATCCCAATCCATCCATTCCTTCGCAAGAGTATGAGCAATATATTCAATTTCCCCAATTGATAACCCTGAAATCATCTAAGCATCTTTAAGTAACTTTAAAGCCTCCCCGTAATCCAAAACAGTTTTATTAACAGCCCTTTCTATAACATCTTTCTGCCACCCAGACACTTCCCTGTCTTTAACAATCGTCAATGCGTCCTTTTCAATAACATAAGCTTTCCCAACTTTCTGGGCTGGGATCTCCCCATTCTTTATCTTATTAAAAACAGCAACCCTGCTTATTCCAAGAATCTCAGCCACCTCCTTAACTGATAGTAATTTATTCATACTATCATCTTAACAAACGTTAACTAAAAAATCAAGAGGTTAACAAAATTCGTCCATTCTCCGTCAAATCAAATAAGCACTATAGTCCGAACTCCACTATAAGAGAGACTCTGCTACAATGTTAAGTCCTACCATGTAGTTTCAGGACTAAAGACAACCCTGTGTCCATGTTCTTTACCATCTCCTGTCCTACCATTCAAAGACACGATAACCCTCCTTCTCGTCAAACCGGGAACTCCATCACACATTTTTTCAGCCATACCCAATCCTTCATGAGTAGGTAAGGTAACCATCTCTCGCGCCACCCGCCCCTCTTCGCCCGGAGCATTAGCATCCAGTACAATCCCACCTTCTTCATCTACCCTGACATCACATCCCTCAATACCTGCCATATTTTATTTGGTTTAAAAATACGAGACACAATTAAACATCACCTCTCACTAGAAGTCAACAAAAATACAAAAACAGGTTTTGTCTATCAAGCCAAACCTGGCAGGCCCAAGAGGATTTGCCCGCCTTCGGCGGGTTGGAGACCGACAGCTTGCCCGCCCTTGATGGATACTCACAAAACAACCACATCTTCGTGGCAGGCCCAAGAGGATTTGCCCGCCTTCGGCGGGTTGGAGACCGACAGCTTGCCCGCCCTTGATAGATACTCACAAAACAACCACATCTTCGTGGCAGGCCCAAGAGGATTTGAACCCCTACTTTCGGTTTTGGAGACCGACGTGCTACCATTAACACCATGAGCCTTTATTTTTCATGAAACCTTTTTATTAAGCACCAGAACGCTTTCCAGAAAATCAAGCCTCGACTTTATACTTGTTTTTTTCCAATGTTTCAAGTGCTCCACTTCCTCAGGAGTCAAAATTCCATTCTTATTTTCTCCTTTTGTCTTTGAAACATTTTTCATTTTCATAGCTTTTTAGATTCTGCCAACCATTTCACATCCTCGATATCTTTCGGCCTACCAGCCTTCTTTTTAAAAACTATCAAATCATCCACAGAAATTATCGGCACAGAAATCCCATCCAATTTTTTGACCACACTCCTGCCAAAAAGTTCATTAAATCTTAGCGATCCGTCTATAATAACATCGACAATCAAAGGACTATTGCCTTCTGGCATATAACTGAAAGCAAGCAAATTCCTTTCCTCCATCATTTTTCTCGCATATTGCTCGTTTTGAAGCTCTTGAATCTTAATAGGAAGCCTCTCTACATATCCCAGCTTTCTCATAGCATTGGTCATCTTTTCCAAATTTTTTTCATCAAGAAAAATTAAAATATCCAAATCCCCAGTTCCCCTCAAATACCCATGCAAATTCACAGCCACACCACCAACAACAAGGTACTTCACCCCTTCATCGCTCAAACCTTTAAATATTCTCTCAAACATATTCATGCGCAAAGACTACCACATCTTGCAGTTTTCATAAACTCCAATCATATTACCGATCCAATGCATCACTTTTAAAAAAAATTCATCATTTACTTATTCGTCCCTTTCTTCGTATCCTTTCTCTTGTGCATCGTGTGCTTTCTGCACTTTGAACAAAACTTCTTTAACTCCTTAACAACCTCATCATTCTTTCTCTTATCGTAATAGGTAATGTAATTCGCTCTATTACATTCACCGCAATACCATGTGCAATACTGACTTTTTCCTTTTGCCATTGTATAAAATTTAATAGTTTCTTCACCCGCGCACCTTTTACCAAAACCTCGTAAACCAAATGCGCGAGCTGTATTCTAGCTAATTAAGATCAGAAGTCAAAGAAAAATTAAATTACCAAGTACCAGCTATAGAATCATCAAAAAATCGCAACAGAACTGCATAGTTTTACATCTTCTTGCATAGTTTTGCATAGATTTGCTATAATATGCACAGATTCGTATCGCAATACACAATACGCCATAAAAACAATTCGAACCTATGAAAAACGAAAATCTTCTCACAATCAGTGAAGCGGCAAAAACTCTCGGAGTGTCAATTGATACTTTGCGCAGATGGGACAAAAAAGGACACTTAAACGCAATCAGACTTACGCCCGAAAGCCACAGATATTACTCAAAAGAAGAAATAAGCAACCTGCTACCAAAAAATGACATTTTCAATCTGGCAAAAACATGGACAATAAGCAAAAAAACTCTTCCGCTTCCTCAGGAATATTATTCGGAAACCAGCGATATTTTTAACGCAAGACTGGAACGCTTTGGAAGAGAACTTGCCAAAATTAAAAACATGGAAAAAACTTTTCCTCTAATCGTAGCCATCGCTGGAGAAATCGGCAACAATTCATTCAACCATAATATCGGCAACTGGCCAGATATCCCCGGTGTATTCTTCGGCTATGACTTATCAAAACAAAAAGTCGTACTGGCAGACAGAGGACAAGGCATCTTCAAAACTTTAAAAAGAGTCAAACCAAAACTCAGTACCAATAAAGACGCGCTAAGCGTCGCTTTCACGGAATTCATTTCTGCACGCGCACCGGAAGACAGAGGCAACGGTTTGAAATTTGTAAGAAATGTAGTTACAGAAAACGATTTTAATCTATTCTTTCAATCCGGAAATGCCGAATTAAACTTAAAAAAAAATGACGAAAATTTAAACATCCAGGAATCAAACATATATTTCCCCGGATGCTTTGCATTAATAAATTTTTAAAACTAATTATATGCACATAGATTTAAGCAAATTTGGGACAACTCTTGTTAGCAGGCCATCCGGCAAAGAAGCCTTTCTAGCCCTCAAGTCACAATTAACTGATCTCAAAAAAGATGAAAAAATCGAATTGGATTTCTCTTTAGTGAAAGTTCTCACCCCCTCTTGGGCAGATGAATTCGTAACTCCTTTAATAGAAACTTACGGAAACCGCATCATCCTGCTAAACACAGAAAATCTTTCAGTCCAAGCCACTTTAAAAATTTTAAAAAAATCAAAAGAGACCCCTGTAAAAGCATAAAAATCCAAAGTTCGCACCGCGAAAACACCAGCCCAGAACCAAGGAATCCCTGAAAAACTTGTTTTCGTGACGAAATTACAATGACAGATGATCAATTAAAAGTGTTGGAAGAAGTATTTATCTGATCTTTATCTCAATTTAGATCTGAAAATACTCTATTGCAATCAATGCATCTATATCTGCACATTCCTTTATTGTTCCTTTGATGAAGTTTAATCGAAAAAGAACCGCAGTATTGGCAATAGACTCCTTTCTTCCATCTCATTCTTCTTATTTTCTCAAAAATCTTCTTTTCCTGCTTTTTAAATTTGAAAATTATTGATACACTCATTTTTGTGGGGGTTATGTGATAAGCAACCTCTTTTTCACTATACCCTCACATTGTTCTGGATAATTACCTCGGGTTTTGGACTTGACATGCTCCGATTTATATGCTAAATTTCTACTCTGAAATTAATGAATTTTTTATGAGATCGCTAAAAATTATTTTATCTTTCTTCCTTGCTCTTGCTGGTATTTTTCTTTTCTCTTTGAGCAGCCCTGTCTTTGCAATGACAAAATTTGATTATATAGCAAGAACTGATTATTCTGTCGTCTTAGCCAATGATACTCCTCAGGCTCAAACTGTTTTTGCCGGAAAGTAAAATTTAGATGTAGCCAGTTACAATATCTACTCAAAAAAAGATATTGTTGTGAAACAGCTTGTTTTAAAAGCAGAGGGTTTGTCTATTCCTGCCCATTTGTTTACTTCGGTTTGTATTTTAGATGTCAACAAGAATGTGCTTTCCCATGGTTTGGCGGATTTGAATGGCTATGTAACGCTAGATACTCATTTTACCGTTTTTACGGATAATCCTTTTGAATTTTATGTGAATGTTGATATCAATAAGGATACTCCACCCGGCTCCACCTTCAAGTTTACGGTTTCCGACATAAAAGCTGTTGATATTAAAAGCGGCGTATATGCCGCAGGAACCGTAAATGCTTTAAAATTATACGGAAAATTATTTACCGTTGCTCCACCTTGCTCCCCAATAAAAATTCAAAAAGAATCTTCCCCCCAATTTTTGACGAACGGAATCGATGTTCTTTTAATGAAGTTCAGCATTTCAAATTCCTGTCCAGGTGTTTTTGTCCCAGATGTTTTTGTTGATAATATAACCTTTACTATTTCGAGTCCTTTCAATGCCAATACCATTAAAAAGGTTTCAAGTTTTGAACTTATCAGTGAGCCATTTCCAGGAGGTTTTATGAAAAAATTAGAGGAGAGTATTAATGGCAGTTTGACCAATGTTTCCTTTAACGGCGGGGTAACTTCCTCTGGAATCACTAGGGTGTATTCGCTGTATGGGAAAACTTCTGGATTATTTACAGGGGAAACAATTCTTGTAAAATTATCTGGAGTTCTTACCATTACTAATGACGACGTGGAAAAATCTACTACCTTCACTTATGGTAAAGATTTTACTATTTCTAATTCTTTGTCATTTTAATTAGGCGTGAATTGCGAAATTACCTATATTGGCTTGCAGCAAACATGGCCCAAAAGTATAGACAATGTTATTGTTTCCTTTAACGTCCGCGACTAAAAAATGAACTAGTCAGCCAACAATTCGCGCTCCTGCGTAAAACTTTTGCATATATAGCTAACCCAGATTCAAAATAATCTGGCCAAACAAAGACCTCGGTTTCTTTCTGGACACACGGTGTTTTCTGCTTATTTTATCTTTCTATTCTGGTTTTTCCGCAAAGATACGCGAAAGACTTTTATTCAGCTGTAAATCGAATACGTCCCCACATCAATAAAACCGACTTCATCTTTATCGCTAAATTCAAAAAGAATTCGGCAGGAATAATTAATGGAAAATGACCAATAATTTTCAAATTTGCCTTTTAATTTATGGGTTTTCAGGCACTTATCAAAGCAGTCTTTACGGAATATCTTTTCTTTTTCGATTGCTAACTTTTTAATGCCAGAAGGCAGAGCCTTAAAAGCCTTTTCAAAATGCGATGAATAATAGATATTTTTTATTTTCATTTAAACTAAGTCAGCAAGTGACGAAAGCTTCTTTAATTTACCGGCCTTTCTTTCAGACAAATAAATTTCCACAGCCTTTTGAGTCATATTCCGTTCATATTCTTCGCGGGACTCAGAAAGAGATTCAAATGTTTTAATCGAAATAACAACAACTTCGGGTTTGTTGTTATTGAGAACAAATAAAGGCTCTTCAGTGGCCATTACTTCATTAAACAAAGCGCGGTAATTTTGCTGAATATCTTTTGAGGAAGCTATTTTTGGCATTATTTTAGACATATAATTTTATATAAAATAATATAAAGCAATTATATACTATATCATATACATACAAATGTAAAGCTCTACGACCTAAAGGCCGGAGCTTGCGGCGAAGACCTGGTCGAAGTAAAACCGCCAATGTTTTTCTGAAAGTTTCTTTCTGGAGCCGCAGAGCGGAGTTGAACCGCTGACTTACTCCTTACCATGGAGTTACTCTACCAACTGAGTTACTGCGGCCGGATAAATCTTACAAAATACAATCTGCTTGAGCTTTTATGTAAACTCAAAAGCTTTTACATAAATTCAAAGCGCCCGCATTGTATTAAAAAGCCCCAACATCCGCAATACGAACTAATTCGAACAAAAAGAATCAGGCACGCACTTTCCATACATCAACCCTCCACGTCTAAAATGCCGCCGAACCCAGATACTATACCCCCGTAATAACGAAGGTGGGTGCCCTCACCTTCCCGCCGCAGCGGAAAGAAATATTGGACTCCCTTAGTGTAGACGAGAGAGAGATCTACGGATTCTTGCGAACATTTCAGAGCGAGTTAAATATAGCAAAAGCGTAGCGTTCAAACAATAGTTAACCACCCCGTTTTTTTAACCGGTTGATTTTAAACGACAGGTTAAATATCTTTTCAACCGGTTGACTTAACCGGTTGATAGAAATCTCCAGGTTCAATTTATTTCAACCGGTTGACCCAATCAATTAACCTCCTTCATCAGCACCCCTGACCGGTCAACGAAAATTCCCAGATTCAATTTATTTTGACCGGTCAACTAAACCCCGTAACGCAAACCACGCCCTCAGCGTAACAATCCATAAACATCCAAATATTATAAAGGGAAATTGAAAATTTTTTACGCGAATGCGAGCCCCCACTTAAGCGCAGCAACCATTGAACAACAATTCCACCCTTAAAGGGAAATTGAAAATTTTTTACGCGAATGCGAGCCCCCACTTAAGCGCAGCAACCATTGAACAACAATTCCACCCTTAAAGGGAAATTGAAAATTTTTTACGCGAATGCGAGCCCCGCGATAGCGGGGAGAGCCTTTGAGCGATTAAAAATTTTCAATTTCCCGCCCTACATCCCAAAAAGTATCGCATTCCTCACCAACTCATACACATTCATCACAATAAATTGCACAATCGAAAATCCAAACAAATTCCCTAAAATAAAAATATCGACCAGCATGAAAATCACAAAATATTTGATCCCTTTATTCTGAAATCTCATATAACCATTCTCCCACCTCTTCGGCACTAAAAGCCCAAGAATCTTCCCTCCATCCAACGGCGGAACAGGAATCAAATTAAAAATTCCCCAAACAACGCTCAAATCAAAAATCCACCAAAGTTCAGTCGACACAACCAGAGGCACATAGCTACTCACATATCTCAGCAAAAGCGCAAAAATAAACGCCAAAACAAAATTACTCACTGGCCCCGCCAAAGCGGTCAAAGCACTATCTCTCACCGGATGTTTGAAATTCGACGGATTGACCGGTACAGGTTTCCCCCAGCCAAAATGCGCGAAAATCAGCACCAAAAAACCAAGAACATCAATATGCCGAATAGGATTCAAACTCAACCTTCCATGCACCTTCGCCGTTGGATCACCAAGGTAATACGCGATCAAAGCGTGACTCGCCTCGTGCACACTCAAAACAATCGCAAAAGCGATTAAAAAATAAACTATCTCTGAAAGCGTCATTCCCATGAGGGTATATTACCAGAGTCCGGACTCTACTAAAAGGGTAGCTTGAGTCCGGACTCTACTTATCAACCCTTGACGAAATCCAAAATTATAGCTATTAAATTAGCTGCAAAGACCTTTGTAGAACCGTCCGCAAACACATATGCGGACCTCCTAAAAATTCTTTAAACAAATTATCAAATACACACCGGACGCAACCGGTAGCCCAAGTACAGATACGGACGTAGACACATCACTACCAGAAGCCAGAACAGCCACCGCAGCCTTTCAAGAACACCAAGGTCCACACACACAGGCGAAACCTTTTTCATCCCATCATACGGCTTATCTTTTACAGCAGGAAACGTCGTCGGAACAATAGGCAAAGAGCCATACTATAAAGCAACCGCACCAGGAGGATACACAATTTACGTCACAGGATTCGACATCCTCGAAGCCCAAGCGGTTTATCCAGGATAAAACTCTTAAGCCCACGTCGTTCCCCTTTCAATAATTGTCCCGGCATCACCATCCATCAACGCTCGAGCAAAATTATCCAAACAACAAATAATAGCCCTTCTGGCTCCAGCCTTTAATACCAAATCACAAGCCGCCTCAACTTTGGCGATAGCTCCACCACTAAAAGAACTTCCCTGACCACCCTCGAGCATAGCCTTCATATCAGCAGCCGCAATATGAGAGATGGCATCGCCTTGAGAGAAAATTTCCAAAAGTTTGTCGTACTGAATATTGTGCATACCTCTAGATTCTCCCTCCCCTTGTAAAGCTCTTTCTTCAGCAATAGCCTCTTCCAAAGCAGGTTTCACCCTAGAAAAATCCTTACAAACAACCGGAGCATCAATCAAAATAACTCCGGTATCAAAAGTTACCCCATGCTTTGTTGCCAAATCCATCATTATCCTAACCCAAGCTCTATCCTTATCGATAACAGCATCTCGAGGCTCAAGCACACCACCTCCGACATCCTCTAAAGCAAGGCCACCAGTTCCGCCAGCTATGGACAAAGCCCCTCCTTTTATAGCGCTAGCTATAGCAAACAAATCATCATCAAACGTTTCTAAAAGCTTGGGGGAAGGCACTAACACGCGTTGTCCCTTTCCGTCTCTGTTTTCTACCGTATAACCTTCAGTTTTCCTCGCAGCAACTTGAGCTTCATCCAATGCCCCACCAATCGGCTTCGCAGGCTTCATCGTAGCAGGATCAACTATAAAAGCAGTAGGATTCAATGTCACGCGAGAGGTACCCTCTCCAAAAAAATCTTGTAAACGTTTTCCAGCTACTACCTTATGAATCAAATGTTGAAACGTCATCCCCAAAGAACCTATCAAATCCATTGTAGCATATCTGAGATATAACGGATGCATCCCAGCCTTTTCACTTAAAGCAGCACGGTCCATAATAATTCCGGTTTGCGGGCCACTGCCATGAGTTAAAACCTTTGTGCTATAACCATCTGTAGCAGCTTCAGCCGTCACCACCATGATTCGTCTCATAGCTTCCTTCATAGCTCGTTCCTGAGTCGGAATACTCCTGTCTTTATTAGTAAGGATCCA